>Ga0307380_10002444_pt1 | contig 26491 bp, 21 predicted proteins | sample UN3MG_FD_202239 | JGI IMG/M metagenome (GOLD analysis project Ga0307380, IMG submission 202239) | Soil microbial communities from Risofladan, Vaasa, Finland - UN-3 | ecosystem: Environmental > Terrestrial > Soil > Coastal area > Acid sulfate soil | place: Finland: Risofladan, Vaasa | collected... | reverse complement strand
CGCGGCACACCTTGCAGTAGAACCCGATATAAAGTGCTCCATCAAACGCTGCTGCTTATCCTTGTTTAATCTGCTCTTTCGTATGACTGTTATGATAACCTTTCTCTGTTATCTAGGACAGCCCCTTAATTTAAGTTTGGAAATAGTAAGCTTGCTATCCCAGGTAACAGATATAGAGGTTTTATGTAACAGCGACCGATTGCGCGCACGCTTGCAACCGTTCCCTTTTTCTAGGGGAGAAATTAAGCTAGCAACAAAGAAAGATTTCTCACGCACGTTCGAAATGACGGGCTTATACTAATGACGGATTTATCACCCTCACCTTTAATCCTCTCCCCTCAAGGGAGAGGAGATAACAAGGGTAGAAGTCCTTCTATGCTAAGAAATAAAACTTTTCAACGGTAGAAAAGAACTCTTGTTCGGGCATAAGAACAAGAAATATTAAAATGGTTCTGACAAAAGGGGAGCAGTACACAAGCTATAACAACCCTAAAGGGAAATGCAAATACGGAAAGAATGATAAGAACGATGAAAGAGGAGCTTTTCTGGCTAAGAGAGTGGAAGGGAGAAGCAGAGTTAAGTAAGGAACTGGATAAGTGGGTTGATTATTACAACAGAAGCTACCTTCATTCAGCCCATGGATACCGCACACCGTTTCAGGCGGAAGAAGAGTATTTCAGGAATAGAGATCGGAGTCTGTTAAATGCTGCTTGATTAAGTAGGCAGGGAAACAGAGGGACATATATGGACGTTAATATTATAGATGTGTGATTAAAGCCGGATTTTCTTATTCTTTTTGGTCGTAATTGGGATGAAGCTCTAATTGGACGAAATTCTGACTGCGGTTCTCTCAGATTCGTCATGTACGGACATTGAGCGGGTCTCATTCATTTTCTCGAGCAATTCCGGGAAATGGTCGGGCTTAGCGGCAATGAACAGCTCGGCGAACTGCTCGCCTCGATCTTCCCATTCGCTGGTGTCGATACGTTTATCATGGAGGGTCTTCAATACACTTTTTCGCTCATTCTCATCCGTAAATCTTCTTTGTGGGAGCATAACCTCCGGGACTTTCTCGAATCTGAGGTCATGTTTCTCGAAGACGTCTCTGATCGGTGTTGCGTCGAACATCCGAAGAATGGTGAGCACAGCCAGGGGGCCAAATTCACTGGGGTGGTCCTTGCCTGCATGCCGAACAACATGGGCCATGGTGCGATCTGTGACATAGCCTATCGCGCCAGTGCTAATCAATAGATTGCAGCTGCGTAGCAAGGAACGTTCCTCTGCATTGGGGGTGATATCAGGATTCTCGAAATCACGTGCGATATAGTCGTCAAGTAACCCGGCCCTCATGGCAAAACGGACGGCAGGGGTAGAGCTATCAAGGCCCACACAACGAATATCGTACGGCGTTGGCGTGTTGATGATCCACGCACGCATAGCCTCACACGCTGCATGAGGATCCTGCGGAACTCGTGTTGAGAAGAAGGCCACCATTTCGTCGCGCGAAATACCGTATTTCACAAACGCGGAACCCATTCAATACGAACATCCAATGTCCAGCATCTGGACTGGCCAAGCGTCCTCGGTATGGTTTTTCAGCAGTTCGGCGGCAGCGATGCAATAAGGACGAGCCTGTTCGCAAATCTCATAACCGCTTTTCGCCATCGTCGCAATGTAGGCGTGCGGTGTCGGCGCAGTATATATGTCGTCAAAGCAGGTCTTGGCTGTGTTCTCTGTTTCGTATGTCAAAGGTATCCTCCTGCCATGTTCTTCGTATCCTCTTCATGCACCCGTATCTCCCAACACTGGGTCAGTCGGTCCGGTTTCCAGGATCGGTGCGGCGTCAACGTGTTGCATTTGCATGAGTCCGACAATTCGCTCGAGAGACTCTGCAATCATCACCAACTCAGTTTCCGGCAGCTTGCCCATAGCTACTGCGAGAGTGTCCTGCAGAGGTGAGGGGGCATTTCCGGCAAGAACTTTGCCCTGCTCGGCAAGCGAGACCTGAACCAAGCAACGATCCTTTAGATCGCGGTCCCGTCGGATGACCTTCCCCGACTATAATACTACCATAAGTTAGATATAGGCTCAGTGAGCACAATGGGGAGCAGTACAAACATTACATACTCTAAATTTATACTCTTTGGTATTTCTTCAAACTGACGGGTGTTACTTATTTTTCTTAGGCCTATCTTTTTCTTCAATATATCCACCGAGGCGGGTATTTTTTCTCACAGACGGCGGCAAGCCGGATAAATCGGGCTTAGGCATATCTGTACACAGATCACTCGTAAAAGCGAAGCTTGATACTACCTTCTCAACTTTCTTTGTCTCGCAAAACGGGCATTTTATTTTCTTTTCATCACCCGGTGCATAAATAAGTTCTGAAAAACGGTAGTTCTTCTTTAGATTGAAAAGTGTGAGGATGGTTCCTTCGTTTAAGTAGAAATCTAAATCCACACAGTCTTCGTCACGCTTTCCATGCTCAGCAACTATTTTTTCTTTTTCAAGATCAACTACAACTATATGATTGATATTGTCATATTTTTTTACTAGATCTGACACAGCTTTTTTAGTTACATTTTCCTCTATCTGTTTTAAAGAACTATCTATGTTATCTCTGCATAATGTGCATTCATATTCAAAAAGCGGCATTTATATAAATCCTCCCGATTCTATAAAATTATCTGTTGAAGTACTGGTTCAAGTGGTCATGACCAACCCAGTTACTTTTCTGCTCTTCGTCTTTTTGCTCTTTATATTCCATATGCCACCTGAGCTCATCACCGGGACCCGGCTCTCTCTTACTTTTATCATCGAATATTGCTTTAAATGTAGAGAATATTCTGCGTGGTTTTTTACTGTTACAATTCGGGCACTTTAAGTCCTTCTCATCTTTATCGTCCAAGACTAGTGAGCTGAATCTAAAATCCTTGAGCTCAAGAAAGAGGACTCTTTTATCCTCAAGGGTATAACGGAACCTTCTGGGTCCCCTTCTATTGCTTTTTTCACCTAGAGCAAAAAGCTGTTTATTCTTCTCGCCATCAGTTACTTCGAGATATAGGATACCGCTATTATTTTTCTTAATCTTAGCCGCGTTGGTTTTATTAAGCTTGGCAACCAATGCGTCTATATCCCTGTTATAACCATCCATACACTTATCACATTCATATTCAAATAAAGGCATGTTCTCACTCTCCTAGATTATTAAGCTAACAATAATAACTAAAATTTCAAGGTTGCTCTAGTTTATAGCATCGGAACAAATGGAATTTGACAAAGCAAGATACCATATCGATACTAGTTTGTTAAAGTAATTGGAGTTATTTGGAGATCACAATTGACTGAGTTATCAGAACTAATTTTACAAGAAAACGAGACAGTTTGCACGTTGACTTTTAACAGGCCTGAGAAAAGAAATCTATTAACTCCCGCTATATTGACACAACTGAGTTCTGAACTAAAAAGACTAGAGCAAGAAGATAAAGTCAGATGCGTTGTGCTGAGGGGCTCAGGAGATAAAGCGTTTTCTTCAGGGTACGACATAAGCGCAATCGGTGAGAGCGATATGATAAAGCACCATGAAGGGGATCACCCTCTGGGCAAAGCACTTAGGGCAATTGAGAGCTTCCCCTACCCTGTGATTGCGATGATGAACGGTCATGCATTTGGCGCCGGACTTGAAGTAGCCGCAACCTGTGATATCAGAATAGCAGTTGATAACTGTTTATTCGGTATGCCGCCGGCAAAACTGGGCGTTGTTTATTCCTACTCCGGCTTGAGAAAGTTTTTAGATTTAATCGGGCCCGGATATACAAAGGAGCTTTTTCTTGTAGGAAGACCGGTAAGCTCAGAGAGAGCGCTTGAAATTGGCCTAGTGAATTTCATGGTATCAAGAGAAGACATTCAAGAATTTGCATATGAAATGGCAAATGAAATTGCAGAGAATGCGCCTTTATCCCTTAGAACTTTAAAAGAAAGTATAAATGCTCTACAAAAGAGACCCATAAGTTCAGAAGATGAAATGACTATACGACAAATGACGCTTGAAGTTCAAAACAGTCAAGATTACAAGGAAGGCCAAAAAGCTTTTGCGGAAAAGAGGAAACCTGAGTTTAAAGGGGAGTGATATCATCTTAAAGTAATTGGGCAATTAATCCCCGTAGCCAAATTCTCTTATTAAGTTCTCTCTATCAGTCCACTTATCTTTTACTTTAACCCAGAGCTCAAGAAATACTTTCGTACCTAATATTTTTTCAATATCCGCTCTTGCAAGTGAGCCGATTTCTTTTAGCATTGCACCTTTTTTGCCGATCAAAATCCCTTTATGATTAGTTCTCTCTACATAAATAACGGCTGAGATCTTGATCAGATGTTTCTCCGGCATTTCAGTAAACTCCTCTATTACTACAGCTGTCTGATATGGAATCTCTTGCTGAGTTAGGGTGAAAATTTTCTCCCTAATAAACTCGGCCACAATAAACCTCTCCGGCTGATCAGTAATCATATCATCGGGGAAATATTTAGGCCCTTGAGGCAAATATTTTATAATCGTATCCAGGAGTTCTTGCGTGCCGTCAGCATTTACAGCAGATATCGGAATTATCTCTTTAAATTTGCCCTCAAACTCCTTTGAGCCTTCAAGTATGGGTAATATCTCGTTCTTTTTTATAGTATCAATTTTATTGATTACCAAGATGGCTTGCTTGGAAAGACTCTCTATAATGTAGGAGTCCCCTCTTCCGAAAGGCTCTTTAACCTCGATCATCATAATAATCACATCAGCTTCTTGAACTGCGCCCAGCGCAGTATTAACCATAGCTTTACTCAGCGTACCCTTTGGTTTATGAATTCCCGGAGTATCAAGGAAAATAAGCTGAGCATTTGAAAGTGTTCTTATTCCTAAGATTCTATTTCTTGTTGTGTTGGGTTTATCAGATACAGCAGATATTTTTTCTCCCACCAATTGATTGATTAAGGTTGACTTCCCTACATTGGGTCTGCCAATAACCGTGATGAAACCTGATCTAAATTCAGTATTTTCGTTCATATTACTCCATTTAATATTAAAGACTTGATCTTAGATTATTCAACTTACTTCTTATGGTACTTATATAAATTTAAGGACTTAAATTTTTTCTCTTCCAATAGATCATACTTTTCTCCCATAGCTTCTTCAAATGCTTTCAGAGCCTAAATCATATATTCGAAGAAACAGGCCGAGTAAGAAGATCAGCAATATTAAATAGTTGTTTCGTATCAAAGTCAGAAACATATTAGTATTAGCGGCCTTGTTCATATGATTATTGAGTTTGTATTCCAGAAACCGTACAGATATCTAAAAGATAACACCTTTCATTTCAAAATCGAGTAGCTATCAGTTAATTTTTTTATTTATAATTACACTCGCCATAGGATATAAATATTCTATTACTATATACTCTAATGCTTGCTTGCCAAATCGGGGAGAAAGGTTAAGATTCTTCCGTTTTAACTGAAATTTTATAAAGAAAAAGGGAGTCGGATTCATGCTTGAATTAATGGGAGATTGGGAAAGGACAGATTACTGCGGCAAGCTCGGTACAAATGACCTAGAGCGAGAAGTAGTGCTTATGGGATGGGTACAATCTCACAGGGATCACGGCAGTGTAATATTCATAGATTTAAGAGACCGTGAAGGACTGGTTCAAGCAGTATTAAATCCTGAGAATAGTGAAGAAGTTCATAAAAAAGGCGAAGCCATTCGTGATGAATGGGTTATAGCAATTAAGGGTAAAGTAACTAAACGAACACCTGAAACTATTAATCCCAATCTACAAACAGGCGAAATAGAGGTTATGGCAAGCGAAGTAAGAATCCTAAACACCTCTAAAGTCATCCCCTTCCTAATAGAAGATGACATAAATGTAGATGAGCTTTTGAGGATGAAGTACAGATATCTAGACCTCAGAAGGCCTAGCATGAAAAACAATATTATAACCCGCCACAAAGTAGCAGCTGCAACAAGGGACTATCTAAACAATGAGGGATTTTTAGAAGTTGAAACACCCTATCTAACTAGATCAACCCCAGAGGGAGCAAGAGACTTTTTAGTACCAAGCCGCCTAAATCCGGGCGAGTTTTATGCGCTGCCTCAATCGCCTCAACTCCTAAAGCAGACACTTATGATCTCAGGTCTTGACCGCTACTACCAGGTTGTCAGATGCTTCAGAGACGAAGACTTAAGAGCCGACCGTCAGCCGGAGTTTACACAAATAGACATCGAGATGACCTTTATAAATGAAGACGACATTATGAATATCGTTGAAGGAATGTTAAAAGCAATATTCCATGAAGCAAAAGGGATCAAAGTAGAGACCCCATTTAAGAGAATGGGCCATGAAGAGGCTATGCTAAAGTATGGATCAGATAAACCTGATACAAGGTTTGGTCTTTTACTCCAAGACATTTCTCATGTTTTTGTAGACTCAGAATTTAAGGTATTTAGTGGAGCGATTAAGAACGGCGGAATAATTAAGGCATTAAAAGTTGAAGGAAAAGCCGGGGAACTCTCCAGAAAAGAGATTGATGATTTTACTGACACTGCTAAAACATTAGGAGCCAAGGGGCTCGCATGGATTAGAGCATCAGAGGGAGAATGGCAGTCTCCAATTGTCAAATTCTTTAGCGAGGAAGAAAAAGAGAACTTACAGAAAACTCTAAATCTTTCGGACGGAGATATTGTATTTTTTGCAGCCGATATTCCACACACCGTAAACCTTGTTCTTTCAAATTTAAGACTCACCCTTGGGGAAAGATTTGGAATGATAGATCACAAGAAATTTAATTTTCTTTGGGTCGAGGACTTCCCACTCTTTGATTTTGATCATAAGGAGAAACGCTATGTCGCCATGCACCATCCCTTCACTTCTCCGAACGAAGAAGACATGGAACTTCTGGACGAGCAACACGGGAAGATCCGCTCAAGAGCATACGATGTGGTATTAAACGGAGTTGAAATAGGTGGAGGCAGTATAAGAATTTACCGTAAGGATATACAGGAAAAGATATTTAGCGCAATCGGGCTTAGTATGGAAGAAGCTCAGGACAAATTCGGATTTCTCTTGGAAGCGCTTGAGTTTGGAGCTCCTCCACACGGAGGAATAGCGCTTGGGTTAGATAGAATCATAATGCTTATTGCAGGAGCCCCGTCTATAAGGGACGTAATAGCTTTTCCTAAGACTCAAAAGGGACAGTGTCCGCTCACAGAAGCCCCTTCTGAAGTTGATATAAAGCAGCTCCTTGAATTGGGGATAAAATTAGATATTAAAGATAAAGACAAAAATGATTCCTGAGACTTATCAGAATCTAAGACTTGGAAAAATATTCCAGTAAGACTAAATTAATCCGTGTCAAATTTAGAGCTGCCTGGAACTTTGGCATTACCCAGTGCATTTTCCAACCATTTATCGGCTTCTTCTTTTGTGTCAAAGGTCTTTGACCAAAGAGTCTCATTGCGGTAAGAGAATCCCCAGAGCCAGCCTTCTGCCGGTCGGCCTAATTTAATTACAAGTACTTGTTTTAGGTTTATCCAACTCAATTCGCCGTCTTTAGATATTATCTCAATAAACATAAAGCCTCCGTAATTATTACTAAACATTTTCTAAGCACTAAGCAAGTTAACTCAGTACATTATAGCTATTTCAAAGTTATTTGATCAATACTCTTAGGAACTCTTTTAAATAAACTTTTGTGAATACTATAAACAGCATCACTTGAATCAGATTGGATATAGTAGCTGTCTTCATCTTTTCTTTTGCCAAAAACTACACCTTGAATCTGGTTGTCTTCATAGAATCTGATCTCTGTTGTAGGCTCATCCAATCCATACTTTTTTAGACTTTCTGGAGACTCATTCTCAAACTCCAGCACTTTTGCCCTTGAAAAAACCCATAATAGTTCATCTACCTTTTTATCATCTACTAATATCTCATCCTCACCTTCGACATACCATTCGCCTTCTTCTTTGAATATGTCTACAGAGAAATTCCCTGACCATATTGCAATACGGGTTACCCTATTTGAGTCAAAATCGAAAAGACCTTTATCTCTGAAGTCTATTGAGGAAAGTTTTACGAATTCGTTTAGATAGTCTTTCTCTACGACTAATACTAATTTTTCATCCGGCACATAGACATAAGTACCGGAGCCGACCGGTATCTTATCTCCGACAATAAACCTATGTTCTTTTTCCTCGGTATTAACAACCAACTCGGCCTTGGCGTTCTCCAATCCGAATTGATCCAAATCTACTTCATCTATGGGAACGTATCCAACAATATTGGTAGCTCTAATTTCTTGTATTAAATTATTCACCAATTTTTGATCAGCATTTAACTTTTGTTCATCTTGAATTATAAACCACTCTTCCCCTTCGTTTTCTAGAAGAACCAAAAATTTTGGGTAATAAATTTCAACTGACAAGACCTCATCATCGACTACAAAAGAGAATGAATTGTCACTAGCAACTTGTACATCTTTCTCAGAGTTACGAAAGAATATAAAGCCTAGCAGTATTATAAAAATAACAGTTGTTATTAAGGCGCCTTTAAATTTTATTAAAAAGTATTTCATTTATGATCACCTAAACAATCAATGTCAAATCTATAATTTAATAGTGACAAATAATGACGACGGCTTAGTAATAATTGATTCTATAGTACCCTTCTCTTCCACCAAATAGCCAATCCTGAAAACAAAATAACAGCCGGGATTACAACTACAGTGAAGATGAAAATTAAATCTATCTGCTTAATTGTTATTGTCAGATTGCTAGTGTTAAGGGTTTTTAGTCTAATGGAGATAAGATTTTCATCTCCGGAAACCCAATTTAAAGTGTTAAGAAAAAAATCTCTATTCCCCGAGAACTCAAGAAAAACATTAGACACAAAATCTGCACTCCCAAACACAGCGATTCTGCTATTACTACTACTCTCTCCGACAGCTGCCACACCTAGCGGGCCGGACTTATCTGTTTCCTCTTTCTGAGCAACTCCTTCATCAAAAAGCTCAAAATTGGTTTCTGACCAACCATACTCGCTGGTATTGGCCAGCACTTCAGTCTTATAAACACCGTTTACCACATCCAAGCTTCTGGTGTATGGGAAAATTGTGGCAAATCTAAAGTCCTGGGTAATTTCATGATATGGATAATCAGATACTATTGGCGCTATATCACCACCTCCTTCAAGTTTAGAGCTAGGATCTATGATAACGTCATCTGAAAGTTCAAATCCATAACCTTTTAAAATTGAAACTATCTCTCTCCCCGAACGGGGTTCAATCATAAACACAGCTCGACCACCCTTGTCTAAATAACTTTTTATATACTGTATTTCTTTCAGCGAAAAGGCATTTGTCGGGGCAGCTACAAACAGGATTGAATTCTCTATTGGAAGCTCTTCACCTCTTAATATCAAAAACTCTTCTACGTTGTAACCCTCATCTTCAATAGTCTTTCGAAGCAGCCCCAATCCCTCGGCATCAACACTGTTGCCCATATCCCTTTGTCCATTCCCGGTGAGTATATACAAGGTTTTCTGGGAATCTCTTGTAAGTTTTAATATGGCATTTGTAATCTCTTCCTCAGAATTGTTTAGTATTCCACCTGTTATAGGGTCGGTTAGTCTTAGCTTAACAATTTTATCGCCCCTTGAGACAATAACGCTTCCATACTCATTTACAGCATATTTTTTAGCAATACCAGGCTCTTCATCCGGGTTTACAAGAGTAACGTTTATGTTGTCACTTCTCCTGGAATACTCTTTTGCTAAGTCCTGGAATCCAGTTCTATCTGCACCCGTTTCTTTAAAAAAACCTATAATCTCAATTTGGTCCTCAACACCGTTAAGCGCCCTGATTGTCTGAGAAGAAACAGTATGTAATTTCTCCTGGGTAACATCAAACCTCACATCGGTCCTGAATAACAAATAGTTGATCGCAATAATTATCCCTAATGTGCTCACAACAGAGATAAAGGTGCCGGTACCATATATTAGTTTTCTTCTTCTCATCGCCACCTTTCCGAATCAAGAGCGGTATGAGTCAAAAATAGCCCTATATATATGACAGAAAGATAGTAAGCCAGATCTTTTAGCTCTATTATCCCTTTGCCGAAATTCTTAAAATGGCTAATCAGCGAGATGTAACCGAAGATTGAACTCTCGGTATCAGAAGACGCCCCTACGAGCCATAATAAGAGAAGGATGCCAAATGCAATCACCGCTGCTACCAATTGACTGCTAGATAGAGAAGATGCAAATATTCCAATTGCAAGAAAAGAAGCGCCTAATAAGAGAAGCCCCAGATAGCTAGAGAGAACTACTCCCAGATCAGGATTGCCATGGGCCATTAAAACAACTATGTTAAGAGATGATAGACATAGCATTATTATCAACAAAATTAGTGCTGCTAGATATTTGCCGAGAATTATAGAGCGGAGCTTTATGGGGGAGGTAAATAAAAGTTCTGCGGTGTGACTTTTTCTCTCATCGGCGAGAAGCCTCATTGTAATAAGTGGGATAATAAATAATAAAACGATACTCATTGTATCAAAGTATGGGATGATAATTACAGTATTTAAGTTGAGTTCTTCTCTAAGTAACTGATAGCTAGGATCAAACTGTAGATGTAAGAAACCCTTTAAATTAAGGAAAAAGAACATAGATGAAACTAATTGAAACACTACCAATATAACGTAAGCAAGTGGTGAGGCAAAATAAGATCTTAATTCCCTTTTTAATATAGGATAAACGCCTTTCATCTAATTACCTTCCGTAGAGATCGCTCTTAAGAAAACCTCTTCCAAGTTATGAACAACAGGCCGCATTTCAAGTAAGCCCCACCCATTTTGCATAACTAAATCTGTGAGATCTTCTCTTATATCAACTCCCTTTTTCGGTTCAATAATTAATTCATTTGAAAGCCCGAGCCTAATATCTGAAACATTTGGAAGTGAAATTATTTTCTCTTGAATTTCTTCTCCCCAATATCTGGTCTTTAGCAAAATATTCTCAATACCATCAATCTTGTTAGTAAGCCTTTCTAGTGATTCCTCAAGCACAATCTTTCCTTTGTTTATTATGACAACTTTGCTGCATATCATTGTAACCTCAGGCAGAATGTGTGTGCTGAGAATGACAGTCCGCTCACCTGAGAGACCCTTTATGAGCTCCCTAATTTCTATAATCTGCATGGGGTCGAGTCCGCTGGTGGGCTCATCTAAGACCAAAACCTCCGGATCATTAATCAATGCCTGAGCAATTCCTACGCGTTGCTTGTAACCTTTGGAAAGATGTCCGATAATGCGCTTTCCTACATTTACAATGCCGCATTTCTCCATTACATAGTGGATCCTGCCGTTTTTCTCTCTGTTAGGAACCTGCTTGATATCAGCAACAAAGTCTAGATATTCTCTGACAACCATATCTTCATATAAAGGGGGGTTCTCAGGAAGATATCCTATGTGGGATTTGGCAGCTTGGGGATCTTCAAAAACATCTATATCTGATATATAGACACTGCCTTTTGTAGGAGGCATATATCCTGTTATGATGCGCATAGTGGTTGTTTTCCCGGCACCATTTGGGCCGAGGAACCCAAGCACATCTCCTTTTTCTAATTGAAAGGATATGTTATCGACAGCAACCAATTCCCCGTAGTGTTTTGAGACATTTTGAACTTGTATCATGGCAGCGTTAATCCTAAGATTAACATACCCGATACCCTGGTGGAAAGGTGTTTGTAAATATACTGATTTTGTACTGTACCCCTTTTGCCAAGAAGGATTCATGATTCAGGATGCAATATCCAAAATGAATTCACCCCCATCCTAACCTTCCCCCCTTGAGGGGGAAGGAATTAAAAGATTAGATTCTTCGGCTGCACACATTGTGTGCGCTCAGAATGACAAAAAAGAGATCCTTCGCGGAAATGACAACCACCCCCACCTTAATTGTTTTGGATTCGGAAATAATGTGCCTGGACTCTAGTTACGCTTCTGGCTTTGTTCAGAGGCGTCCAAACGCTCACTTGATCGCGTTCGTTCCCCATCAAGGGGGAGGAAGGAAAAGGGAAACAAATAATGACACTTGAGAATAAAGGCCTTTCGTCATCCTTTATTGGGAAGTGGAAATCGTGACTATTTCGATATATATTTCCCCGCTTTTCTATATCCGTGTCAAAGAGCATATAATTTTGGGGACTGTTTAACATTTGTCATTTTGATGTATGATTATAGGTTAATTTGTGAGGTTTGACTTAGGGATTTAACTGTGTTATTAAATTTCGTGTGTTATAAGGCCGGGGCAGTAAAAGAGATAGTAAAAAAGGTGGCAAAATTAGTCAAAAAATATTTAAAAAGCCGGACAATTTATCGAAATATACTAACGAATTTCACACTAATACAATTGAATTGAATTATTACCTAAGACCGTCATTAATAATGATTGAGTTTGAAGGACGAAAACAAGACTTTGACTATAAAAATTACGCAAGGAGCTGATAATGAGCAGCCAAGAGATTAGTAACGATGAAAAGCTAGTCCAGTCCATTCAAAAAAAATATCACGAAATGCTTGAAGAGGGCGTTGACCCTTACGAATGGGCTTATGCTTGGAGATCGGAAATAAACCGCGGAGGATTTAGAGCTGTAGACTTTCTAATGCGGGAAATAGTGGATACCGGCAAATGCGTAGGATGCGCTGCCTGTGTAACCATTTGTCCAACAGATGTTTTTGACTATAAAGATGAGCACCCTATAGATACTAGAAACGACGCCTGCGTATTCTGTGAACTGTGCGCTGATGTCTGCCCAGTGCTCAGACCGCTGGATAAAGACTTGCAAACACTTTTAGGCTTCAAACAACCTGTTAAAGACGAGGGTTTTGGTCCCTATAATTACGCAGTAATCGCTCGCGCTAAAGATAAGGAATTTTTAGAGGCGGGTCAGGACGGAGGGGTAACAAGCGCACTACTAGTTCATGCATTAGAAAACGGATCTATAAACGGAGCCGTTCTTGGTGATGTCCTCCCGGAGAATCCTCAGGTTGGAGTTCAAAAACTTGCAACAACAGCTCAAGAGATAAGATCTTGCAGCGGTTCTAGGTATACATACTCACCCAACACCATGGCTCTAACAGAAGCCATGCGCCAAGATATAAAGCCACTTGCTGTGGTTGGCGTCCCGTGCCAGATAGACGGAGTGCGTCAGCAGCAATTCAGCAGCATCCGTCTTGAAGTTGCTAAGTGGTATCAACAAAACGTAGTGCTTACAATTGGGCTCTTCTGCTCAGAAAGTTTTACACACGAGCACATTTCATATATAGCCAAAGAACTAGATGTAGAACCCCAAGACATTGTTAACGTTAATGTAAAAGGAAAAGTAATTGTAGAATTAAGAGACGGTCGTGAGATTATTATGAAATTAAAGGAGTTTCATCCTTTTGCGCGCCCTGCTTGTCTATACTGCCTGGACTACTCTGCTGAACATGCTGATATAGGAGTAGGTGGAATTGGGCTTAGTAAATGGACATTCGTTGCCATTCGCACTGAGGCCGGACATAAGTTCTGGCAGGCGGCAGTAGATGCTGATCTATTTGAAATAATGCCTGAAGAGACAGAACCCAAAGCTAAAGAGCTTTTAATTAGATTGTGTAACATAAAAAGAAACAAACCACTGCCGGCTCTTATGCCAACTTATCAGGAAAGAGTTGAGCTTGGTAATACAAACCCAAAATCTTTCTACAAAGACTACAAGAAACCAACGGATGGAGGAGAGCAAGGCAAATGACATCCACTAACACTAACAGCCAACCAGTACTTGAAGACATCAGTGTTATCGTAGCCGGACAGGGAGGAGACGGTTCATTAACCGTTATTACAATGCTTGCCGATCTGTTTCGTAACGCAGGTCTGAACGTATATACAGAAAGAGATGTTGCATCTCGAATCAGGGGCGGCCACGCAGCCGCTACAATGAGAGCATTCATCGGCGAAAAGCACTGTATAGGAAGCCACATAGACCTCCTTGTAGCGCTTGATGAAGAAGCGGTGGAGAAGAAGGTTCACCAAATAAGTTCTAACAGTATCGTAGTCTTTGATGATTCAAGCGGCCCTCTTCGCTCTGGATTATTACCAGAGGGCACCAAATTATACGCGGCCCCTTTCAACCGTATTGCAATGCGCACTATGCGCCGTGAGTTATATAAAAACAGTATCGCGTTTGGAATAGTTGGGCGGCTTCTGGGATTAGAAGATGAAGCGATGCGTCAAACTTTTACAAAACGCTTTGAACGAAGAGGTCAAATAATTCTAGACTATAACATCGAAGCTTTGGAGCTTGGGCTGCATCTCGCTGATGAGATGGGTATTAAGCGCGGTGAAGGGAAATACAGAATAGAACAGACGGAACCCGAAGAGCAGATATTAGTAATGGGCAATGAGTCAATAGCTTTTGGCTTTATGGCTGCCGGCGGCAGGTTCTTTACCGGCTATCCCATAACTCCCTCTACAGAGGTTCTAGAAACCCTTCAGAAATGGCTGCCCCGCTGTGGTGGAGTCGCAAGACAAACCGAGGACGAGCTTGCGGGGATTAATATGGCAATAGGAGCCGCTCTTACAGGTGTAAGAACTATGACAGCTACATCTGGTCCGGGCATTTCATTAATGCAAGAAGGCGTTGGTCACGCTGGGTCAGGTGAAGTTCCGCTAGTGATCGTTGACTGTCAGCGCTCAGGGCCAAGCACTGGTATGCCTACTAAACCCGAGCAAAGCGATTTAAACATTATGGTATTCGGGGGACACGGGGATTTCCCAAGAATAGTATTAACACCCGGTCATCCTGATGACTGTTTTTATCTTGCTGTTGACGCAACTAATCTCGCTGACAAATACCAATGCCCTGTGTTTATAGCTATGGACCAGGCGTTATCACAAAATATAGCAAGCGTTAAACCTTTTAACCTAGACGAAGTAAAAGTTGTGCCGGGCAAAAGACTTACAGCTGAAGAAGTGGCTGAACTAGATACCTATAAGCGCTATAGTTTTTCGGAAGACGGAATTTCTGCCTTTGCTGCTCCAGGAACACCAGGCGGAATGTCGCTAGTTACCGGCAATGAGCATGATGAGTTTGGATTGGTATCCACCGACCCTAAAAACCGCGTAAAAATGATGGACAAACGCTTTCATAAGATTGAAGAAGCTAAGAAAGAATTGCCAAAGGGGCGCCATTTCGGCGAGCCTGACGCACCAATCGGGTTTATTGGAATTGGCATGATGTACGGTGTCATACTGGACGCTAGGATTGAGCTTGAAAAGCGAGGTTACAATACTCAATACCTTCAACCCAGAACACTCTGGCCAATGCTCGATGAAACTCTTGAGTTCATAGACAGGTGTGAAAGAGTATATGTAATTGACCTTAACGCTCAGGGCCAGATCGCTCATTTACTTATGCACCAGGGAGCTGATTCAAGTAAAATTATAAGCATTCGCAGATATGACGGACTTCCATATAGACCCGGTTACTTAGTAAATCAAATAGTAGAGCGGGAAGAAGAACTTAACAACAATGACAAGAAGGAGGCTAAAGCCCAATGACAACACCACCTAGCACAAAAACATTTACCCCGGCAAGACCAATATGGTGCGCAGGGTGTGGTGATTTTGCAGTACAGGGAGTGCTTGAGAAATCTTTAAGGAATATGGGAATCCTTCCTCATAAATTGATGTTGTTAGCAGGAATTGGGTGCTCCGGAACTATTCAGAATAACCTCAAATGCTACGGCTACCATGCGCTCCACGGTAGAGTATTACCTGCTACAATTGGCGCTAAACTTGCCAACCCCGATCTTACAGTAATAGCAGCGGGCGGGGACGGGGACGGTTTTGCAATAGGCGCAGGTCATCTTGTGCATACTTTTAAAAGTAATCCAAGCATTATGTACATTCTAATGAACAACAGCAACTACGGTCTTACCAAAGGGCAGGCTTCTCCGACAAGTCCTATTGGATATCACGGCAATGCCGAATTGGGACTGGATTCAATGCTTCTTGGACTTAGCTTTTTATCATCCACATTCTTAGCAAGAGGCTTTAGCGGAAACCCGGAACAGCTGGGGAGATTGATGGAAGCCGCGATTGAACACACCGAATCTGGTAAGGGCTTCGCATTTTTGGAAGTCTTATCACCTTGTGTAACATATTACGACACACACCGTGAATGGAGAGCTAAAGTTTATAATGTAGACGAAGATGAAAGTTTTGATCCTACAAGCAGGGCAGCAGCCTTCCAAAAGGTCATAGAATTAAAAGAACAAGGCCACATTCCTATAGGAAGGATATTCAAAGGCGAGCACCCTTCACTTGAATCAATAATAGTTAACAAGGAAGAGACTCTACCTGCTCAGCAAAATATTGGTCATTTTAACGAGCATCGTAAACATTATGATCAATTTATAAAAGCTCATCTGGGATAGTATAGCAATTATTTATTAGTATAACTTTCTTCAAAATAAGGGCTTTTCAATTCGAAAAATTGGATAAATATTGGCCTATAACCTAAGATTTCCCTCCAAGAGAGTCTAACTCCTGACTAAGAAGATCTTATGTATAAATAAGAGATGGACCGTAGCAAACGCAATTGCGAACGAATTATTCTTATGCTACTATTATTCTTGAAAATCAATGATAGAATTACACGCCATCCAAAAAGAGAATTGCATAATTCAATAGGAATATAATATGAACCTTTCACACTTGTTTCATGGACCTAACTCGGGCTATGTTGTCGAGTTATACGAGTTATACCTGCAAGATCCGGAGTCTGTAGACCCTGAGATTAGAGCCTTATTTGAAAAGTGGAATCCTGAAGCTGCAGAATCTGCAACCACAGATGTACAAACACAGGATATGGATAAAATAGTAGCCACAGCTAACTTAGCACAGGCTATTAGAGCCTTCGGACACCTAGAAGCTGACCTTGACCCGCTCGGGGGCAATCCACCGGGAGATTCTTGTCTCACTTTTAGCGGACACAACTTAACTGATGAAGATCTATTTCAGCTGCCTTCAAGTCTGGTTCGAGGCTCGATTGCAGAGGTAACATCAAACGCTCATGAAGCCATAACAAAACTGCGTTCAGTCTATTCGTCCAAAATAGGCTATGACTTCTACCATATTAATTCTATAGAAGAGAGAAAATGGTTTAGAGATTCTGCTGAATCTGGTGCTTTTAGACCGCCTAATGACCCTATCAATGAGCGACTTCTTCTGGAGAGTCTTACCCAGGTTGAGGTGCTTGAGAGGTTTTTACACCGTATCTTCCCTGGGAAATTCCGTTTCTCGATAGAAGGTGTGGACGTAATGGTTCCAATGTTAAATGAAATCGTTGGTCTTTCAGCGGAAGCACAAATACATCATATCTTACTGGGAATGGCTCACAGAGGCCGCCTCAACGTTATGCATCACGTAATGAATAAGGGCTATAAAGGGACATTGATCAAGTTCAAAGACCCTGTACTACATCGGGACTTCAGAGACTATATGGGATGGACCGGGGATGTTAAATACCACGACGGGGCGCGACGTGCGGTAAAGAATGGAAAGACTATAGAGATGGAAATCACACTGGCTCCTAACCCAAGTCACTTAGAATCGGTAAACCCTGTTGTCGAAGGAATGACCCGAGCCGCAGGTACAAAAGTTGATAAACCCGGTGCTCCTATTTTTGACCCAACGGTATCTTTACCAATAATAGTCCACGGAGATTCAGCCTTTCCAGGGCAAGGAATAGTGTCAGAGACGCTAAATTTATCCCGCCTTCCGGGATATTGCACTGGCGGAACAATACATATTATTACAAATAACCAGCTCGGGTATACAACACTTCCTTCAGACAGCCGCAGCACATTGTATGCCAGTGACCTGGCAAAAGGTTTTGAGATTCCAATCATGCACGTAAATGCGGATGACCCCGAGTCGTGTATAGAAGCGGCTAGAATGGCATTCGCATATCTGAAAAAATTCCACAAAGATGTATTAATTGACTTAGTTGGATATAGACGCCACGGCCATAACGAAGCAGATGAACCTACATTTACTCAGCCGCAAATGTATAAGAAGATTAAAGACCATCCCACGGTAAGAGAAATATGGGCGAATACTCTGGTCAAAAGAGGAGTTATAGACAAGGATGAGCCTGAGGAGATTATAAGCAAATTTACAGAAAAACTACACGGCGATTTTGAATCACTGACGTCTGAAGACATTTCCGATGAAGCACAATCTAAGCGCCCTCCGGACGAAGCGGCACAGAAAGTTAAAACAGCGGTTCCCGTAAAGACTCTTAGAGAATTAAACGACTCTCTACTCAAACTGCCGGATAATTTTAATCTTAATTCGAAACTTAAGCGCGGGATGGAAAGAAGAGCAAATTCATTGGATGAGATGGATGAAAAAAATATAGATTGGACGACGGCAGAGGACCTGGCACTTGCCTCAATATTGGCAGATGGCACCCCCATTCGCTTCACTGGGCAGGATTGTCAAAGAGGGACTTTCAGCCACCGTCACGCTGTTCTACATGATTCTAAAACCTGGGACGCTTATTGTCCGCTTCAGAACATACCTCAAGCAAAGGCTTCTTTTGAGATCCATAATAGCCCGCTTACAGAGAACGCATGCATTGGATTTGAATACGGCTACAACATTCAGGAGCCAAACCGCCTTGTAATATGGGAAGCACAGTACGGTGATTTTATAAACGGCGCACAGACTATAATAGATGAGTACCTTGTTTCAGCCAGAGCCAAGTGGGGACAAACCCCCTCACTAGTATTATTATTGCCGCATGGATACGAGGGTCAGGGACCTGATCACTCATCTGGCAGGCCGGCAAGATTTTTGGGTTCAGCAGCCGAGATCAATATGAGAATTGCCAACTGTACAACGGCTGCTCAGTACTTCCATCTGCTTAGACGCCAAGCTGGAGTCTTAGAGAAGGATCCTCTGCCGTTGATAGTTCTGACTCCAAAGAGCTTGCTTCGTAATTCTTCTATCTATTCTTCAGTTCGTGATCTTTCAGAAGGATCCTGGCAGCCTGTTATAGATGATGAAATGAATGACAACCAAGCTAAGAAGGTTAAACGTCTAATATTATGTAGCGGTAAAGTATATATCGACCTCAATAACAGTGAATATAGACAGCAAAACTCAAAAGATATTGCAATTGCAAGGGTAGAGCAGCTTTACCCCATACCAACAGAGATGCTGCAAAAAGTGATGAGCAGGTATCCTAAACTACAGGAAGTTGTTTGGATACAGGAAGAGCCTGAAACTATGGGCGCATGGATGTTTATGTTCCCGTTTTTCAGAAAGCTGATTGATGGCCGCTTCCCACTTCACTATATCGGCAGGCGCCGTAATTCAAGCCCTGCAGAAGGATCTTCCTCAATGCACAAGGTAAATCAAGAAGCATTGATCAAGCAAGCTTTTATGATTGACGAAGAACTTCCCAACCTAGACGAACTAGGTATTACCTGGGTAAAAAACGTATAGTATCGGAGAAATAATATGTCAACCAATATTGTTGTACCAGAGTTAGGTGAATCCATAGTTGAGGCCACTGTTATCAGATGGTTTAAGTCTGAAGGTGATTCTGTAAAGATCGGGGAAGCCTTGCTTGAATTAGAGACAGAGAAAGCAAACTTTGAAGTTGCAGCTGAAAAACAAGGCGTCATAACAAGTATTCTAAAAAGAGAAGACGATGATGTTGAAGTAGGTGATGTACTCGGGGTGCTTGAAGAAGGTGCAGTTTCAAATGATTCTCCAACCAAATCTGTTGTTGAAGAAGTTCATGAAGCTAAAGAAACAACTCAAACTAAAAAACAGCCAACAGAGAAGATAACACCCGTTGCTAAAAACCTCGCTGAAGAATTCAAAATCGATATTAGCAAAATAGAGGGCACAGGACCAAGCGGTCGTATTACAAAAGAAGATGTAGAAAGACAGATGAACGCAGCAATTGAAGAATCTGAAATAGAAGCGTCAGAAGTAGAACCAGTGCATAAAGCACCGGCGGTAATAACTAGAGAAGAATTTCCCTCGTTATTCATAACTAGAGATGTTAGGGAAGAGAGAATTAAGATGTCTCGCCGCAGACGCACAATCGCACGCAGAATGTTGGAAGCGTCCCAAACTACTGCAATGCTCACTACTTTCAATGAGATTGACATGACTGCAGTAATGGAGCTAAGAAAGAGGCGCAAAGAAGTATTCAGGGAAAAGTATGGAGTGAATTTAGGTTTAAACTCATTCTTTGTTAAAGCCTCGATCGGCGCACTGAAAGCATTTCCTGCTATAAACGCTGAAATAGACGGCGACGACATGATAATAAAACATTATTATGATATCGGCGTTGCAATTGGAGCCCCTGAAGGACTTGTCGTACCAGTGCTTAAAAATGCTGATGGCATGTCATTTGCCGAAATAGAGAAAAGAATAAAAGAGCTGGCTGTTAAATCTGAAGAGAATACTTTATCGCTAGAAGACATTATGGGCGGCACATTCACCATCACAAACGGCGGCGTATTCGGCTCACTCATGAGCACTCCTATTCTAAATCCGCCTCAAGTCGGGATACTGGGCCTTCACAAAATTGAAGACAGGCCCATTGTTATAGACGGCCAGATAGAGATAAAACCAATGATGTATGTAGCGCTTAGTTATGATCATAGGATTGTGGACGGCCGAGAAGCCGTACAGTTCCTTGTAAGACTAAAAGAGCTAATACAGGATCCGGAATCTTTACTGCTGGAAGGTTAATTTTGTAAATCAGTTTTTGGATCTTAGTTCATTTTCTTTCCAGTAGGAATCTGCATATCTATCTACTCCGATTCCGATCAGGTCTAAGAACCATATCTTGATATCACTTACCAAAACTTTATAGTTATAGATACCTCCATCTAAAAACCGGCGCGGGGAAGTCTTCATATTTTTTCTTATAAGTTTAAGTTTGCCCACTCTTTTTAAATTCTTACACAAATAGGCCGCTTCAAGTAAACCGATCTTGGGATATCCACCTACCCTTTGAAAAATATCAGACCTTACAAATATCCCCTGATCTCCATAGTACCTCTGACGTATTCTATATCGTATTCTGTTTATAAGCTCTACTACCCTGAGCCCAAACTCTGGCCCATCTAGGGCAAACTCAAATGCCCCGCCTATAAAATTAGGGTCAGACAAAGCAGTTTCTATTAATTGGTCATATCCAATAGGAACAAAAGTGTCCGCATCTAAAAACAACAACACGTCTCCTGTTGCAGATTGTGCAGCCTCATTAAGAACATAAGCCCGACCGGGAGACGCGTTGTTAGACCTTATAAGCTTAACTCCAAGTTTAAGGGCTATTTCGCAAGTCTCATCCGTTGAGCCTGAATCTATAACGATTACTTCATTGTAATTTTCCAGCCTAGAATTCTCACTAAGACATTGAAGAGTAGAAGCCAAATATTCCGCTTCGTTTAAAGTTGGTATGATTATGCTTAGATTCATGGATTGATTCGATGACGATAAACTTACTATGTATATACAATAACACTTAATTGATTAGATACGTTAGTTTAATAAAGGATGCTATGAGATGCCACCAAGTTTAAGCAAACCACCCCATTTGTTTAAGACCTGCTCTAAAAGCTCAGGATATTTGCTGAGCTCAGGGTCTTCCTTGACCAGATTAAAAGCGTCTTCTCTCGCTTCAGACAATATTCTGGCGTCTCTGATCAGATTAGCGAATCTGAACTGCGGCAATCCTGATTGCTTGGTTCCGAGGAAATCCCCGGGACCTCTGATAGTAAGATCGGCCTCTGCAATCTTAAAACCGTCAGTTGTCTCCTCCATAATAGTGAGCCTTTTCTCAGCATCTTCGGATCTCTTAAAACTTGATATCAGAATGCAGTAAGAGTCATGCCCTCCCCTTCCGATTCGACCTCTTAACTGATGGAGCTGTGTTAATCCAAATCTCTCCGCATTCTCCACAACCATTACAGTTGAATTGGGCACATCCACTCCTACTTCAATAACAGTTGTAGCCACGAGAATGTCTAAATGGTGAGATACAAATCTTTTCATAACCGCTTGTTTCTCTTCCGCCTTCATTCTTCCGTGAAGGAGCCCTACTTTGTAATCTGGAAATATTTCATTCTGTAATTCCTCAGCCATCTGAGTTGCATACTTCACATTCTTAAAATCCGGGTTCTCGGATTCCTCAATCATAGGGTATACAACGTATGCCTGTCTCCCTTTTTCGATTTCTTTACGCACCGTGTTATATGCTTTCTCACGTGAGCCTTTCTGATCATAATAGACTTTTGTTTTTATCTCCTTCCTTCCTGGCGGGAGCTCATCCAACACAGAAACATCCAGATCTCCGTATACCGTAAGCGCAAGCGTCCTTGGGATCGGGGTAGCAGTCATTACAAGAACGTCTGGATTAAACCCCTTACTCATAAGCTCTGCTCTCTGCATCACTCCAAATCGGTGCTGCTCATCAATCACTACAAGACCCAGATTCTTAAAATCAACTTTATCCTGTATGAGCGCGTGAGTGCCTACCGCAATTTGCGCCTCCCCTGACATGATCGCCTTATAATATGTATTCTTCTCACTCTTGCTCAGCCCGCTCTTTAGAAAAACCACACGGAGCCCCATTCCTCTTACATACTCCAGAACTGAAGCTAGGTGCTGCTCTGCAAGTATTTCCGTAGGAGCCATGAGCACTGCTTGATATCCTGACTCGACAGCTTTTAAAATTGAAAGTACGGCAACTATTGTTTTCCCGCTACCAACATCCCCCTGGAGGAGACGATTCATGGGAGTTGTTGAGCGCATATCTTTCTCTATTTCAGATATAACTCTTTTCTGGGCTGAGGTAAGATCAAAAGGGAGGTTATTTAGAAGATTATCGGTCAATTCACCCGTAGGAGAAAAGGCTATTCCTGAAAGCTTGGCAACGTCTCTTTTTTTGATGGCAAGTCCTATCTCTGTTAAGAAAAATTCAGAATATGAAACTGTCCTGTGTGGTTTTGATTCATATACAGACTTTTGCTCGAATAAATCTATCGCTTTATCTTGATCGTCAGGAAAGTGCACTCTTTTTAAAGCAGGCCCATAATCTAATATATCTCTTTTCTTTACTATCTCAGACGGCATAAATGATCTTATCAATGATCCATATTTATCTACAACAAATTTCATTATTCTTCTCATCCGCCTTTGTTTTAAACCTTCTGTAAGGGGATAAATAGGGACTATGCGGTTGAAGTGAATATTGCCTTCATCTATTTCCTCACCCTCATCTATTACTTCAATATCTTCAGGTCTAGGATGAACAATTTGAAGGGTATCGCGGTAACCTAATGTAACTTCGCTTGTTAGAATTATGGAAGCGCCTTTTTTATAAGCAGTCCTGAGATATTTTTCGTTGAATTGAAACCAGACTAATGTGACGGTCCCGGTGCCATCTGATATTACTACTTGATAAAGGCCCCTACTCTTTGTCCTGATCTTCCCTGCCAACATGATTGTCCCGATAACAGTCTGACGCTGACCGGGTATAAGTTTAGAGATTTTTTTGATAGTTCTTCTGTCTTCATAAGCTCGTGGGAAATAGTTAAGTGCATCTTCTACTGTCTCAACATCCTTCTTCTTCAACATTGAGGCTATTCTGGGACCAACTCCCTTTACAAACTGGATGGGAATTTCTGATATATTCTCAGATTGTACGGAACCGCCCACTTCAGTTTCAGAGAATGAACTATCACTTTCTTCAATAGGCACTTCCACTGTGGTTACGATATCTTGGTGTTTCTTTTGTGAGCCTGAAGGAGAATCACTCTTTCTTAATCTTTCTATTATTTCTAGAGAACTCTCGATAACCTTTTGTTTCTGTCCAAAGTCGAGGCTTTCATAAGTTTTAAACAAATCTCTAACATTCTCAACAGCCTTTGATTGTGCACCGGATAAGGGAAGAGATAGAGCTTTTAGAGTTAAATCCCCCGCGAGCTGATCTAATGCTTTTATCTTATCTAGATTTGCAAAATTCTTACTACTTGCAAACTTAAGCGGCTTCTCCAGAGCTGTTAAGATAGCGATCAGGTCTTGTGACATAGATATGATTTTACAGTGTGATTCATAATGAATGCAAGCTTAAGCATTATAGAGACATATAGAGCTTCAATTAATTAAATGTTAAATGGTTTACTTTGAAACTGTGCAAAATCACACCACAAAATATAGTGTGCTATAACACATGTGGGCACATCCGATCTATTGTCAAAATCTAATCAATGAGATAAGCATCCGCAATTAAACGATAATCGCTATATTGGTGTTATTTGGCATGCATATTGCAATAGCTAATGGCAAGAGAGCAAAAGCTGGAGTCCGAAAAGAGTTCTTCAGTTTTCTCCGGCAGAGAATTAAAAGCACCAGATTAAAGTAAACAGAATATTGTATAGGAGTTGAAAATGAAACATGTAGGGATGAATGAATTTGAAGACCTCTCAGATGCACACAAGAATTCTGGAGAACAATTTGGATTAGATAGCGACCTTGACTTTGAGCTTAGTCACCAGGTATCAGATGAAGAAACTGCAGAAGAAATATCTAAAGATAAAAACGTAGGACAGTATGCACAGGATAATCAATATAGGTTGCTGAATAATTATTTTAAGGATATAGCGAATGAGCCACTTCTTAATGTGAGAGAGGAAATAGAAATTCCCGCTAAAATTAAAAAGTGCGAGACAAAAGCAATGGAGATTGAATCATTACTAAGATCCATATCTGGGCAATCGGATAGGCATAAAGACATTGAGATCCTCAATGCTTACCACAGGGCTTACACAGAGAAAGCTAAAGAATTAAAAAAAAGGTTTGCCAATGCTAATTTAAGACTTGTTATAAGTATTGCTAAAAGATATTTAAATCATGGACTACCATTTCTCGACTTAATTCAAGAAGGCAATATAGGGCTTATGAGAGCAATAGACAGATTTGATTACACAAAGGGATATAGATTTTCTACGTATGCCTCTTGGTGGATATATCAATCCATTACCAGAGCCATACTGGTTTACAAAGGAGTTGTAAGAGTGCCTGTATATTTGCTTGAAGTTACTAGCAGGGTATACAGAACCAGGGCGATACTTATTAAACAAAGGGGGGGGGATCCCTCAGCTCAAGAGATTGCAGATCACTGCGGAGTATCGATAAAGTATGTGAAGCGAATAATGAAGATCACTAATGATTCTGTGAGTTTAGATTCTCCTATCGATGGGGAAAAAAGAACCATGTACGACTTTATTGAAAACAAGGAGTCTACTTCTCCTGACTCACTTATTGTAGAGAAAGAATTAAAACAAAGTATACAAAATTCATTGTCACTTCTTACAGATAAAGAGGAAGAAGTCTTGAGAATGAGGTTTGGAATTGATAGAGACGATACAGTCACACTTGATGACATAGGAAAGAAATTTAAACTCACAAGGGAACGAATTAGACAAATAGAGAAAAAAGCCTTAAGAAAACTGTCCGTTTCTAAAATGAGAAAAACTTTGAGGAACTTCTGCTAAAAGAATTCTTATATAAAATGAATTGAGAGTCATGTGTATTTGCGACCTAAACTGTGCACAATTACACAATTCACACTGTGCAAATTCACACATCTAAGGGCCTTTTCATTATTGAAAAATTGTGATACAATATCTAAGCAATTGTAATGATTGCCAAATGCTGTTGAGTTGGGTTATGGCATGAAAATTGCATATATAAAGAGTATTGATAATATCATGCTGGTCGGATAAAATCCGTTAGCAAATAACAAGCAGGAGGTTTTATATTATGAGAGTAGTTACATTTGTTTTTGCGTTAATGTTGGTTATGGGATTGTCCTTTGGAGGAGCTTCATTAGTAGGCACTCAGACAGCTTTTGCTGATGAAACAGCAGCACCTGAAGGTGAAATACAAGGCGGCGAAATGACAGATGACGCAGCTGGCAACATGGAAGATGCTGACGCACCTGCAGCTGAAGACACCGCAGAAGGTGAAGTACCTGGCGACGAAATGAAAGACGACGCAGCTGAGTAAGAAAACAAGTTTGCAAACGAAAAAGGGAGCTACGGCTCCCTTTTTTTATTTCCCGTAACAATATATTATTAAATCTAAAAAATTATAGTAGCTCGAACAACCTAATCTAAATAGTATTCATCAATTATACCCAAGAATGAAACCGGATATGTGGTCGGGGTGGCCGGGCTCGAACCGGCGGCCTCTGCGTCCCGAACGCAACGCGCTACCAAACTGCGCCACACCCCGTTGTAAGTCAGATAACATTACCAGAATTATGTTCTTATTCTCCAACAACTATCTCCAAGTTTAGTAAATCAATACTCTAC
>Ga0307380_10002442_pt1 | contig 26503 bp, 24 predicted proteins | sample UN3MG_FD_202239 | JGI IMG/M metagenome (GOLD analysis project Ga0307380, IMG submission 202239) | Soil microbial communities from Risofladan, Vaasa, Finland - UN-3 | ecosystem: Environmental > Terrestrial > Soil > Coastal area > Acid sulfate soil | place: Finland: Risofladan, Vaasa | collected... | reverse complement strand
GGTGGCACAGGACCTGTTTCCCCATTCGGACCCCATCGGCCGGAAGGTCTGGCTGGCCGACCAGACGTACCGGGTGATTGGCGTGCTGGCGCCGCGCGGCGGAGCGTCCGCGGGGAGCGGGGCCGGCAAGGAAGAGTTCGACCGCGTAGTCTATATTCCGCTGCGTGCGGCGAGCAAGCGGTTCGGCGAGACGCTCGTGGACTTCGCCGCCGGCTCCCGCAGCATCGAAATCTGCGAACTGCACGAAATTACCGTCAAGTTGGCCGAGGCCGAGCAGGTCCGCCCGGCCGCACGCATCATCACCAGCCTCCTGGAACGGTACCACGACCCGAAGGAAAAGGACTGGAGCATCAAGGTCCCGCTCGAGCGGCTGGAGGCGCTGGAGCGGACCAAGTGGCTGTTCGTGGTGCTCGGGATGAGCGTGGCGGCGATCAGCCTTTTGGTCGGCGGCATCGGGATCATGAACATCATGCTGGCGAGCGTCACGGAACGGACCCGCGAGATCGGCATTCGCCGCGCCCTCGGCGCCAAACGCCCCGACATCGTCGGCCAGTTCCTCGTCGAGACGGTGCTGCTAAGCGCGGTGGGCGGGACGGTGGGCGTTCCGGTCGGCTGGGGACTGGCGTCGTCCATTCCGTGGCTCCTCTCGAAGGCGGCGACCAGCCTGGGCGTCGGCGGCGAAGCGGCATTGGCGGGACTCTCGCAGACGATTGTCACGCCGGGGGCCGTGGCGCTGGCGCTCGGCGCCAGCATCCTCGTGGGCGTGGTTTCGGGCGTCTATCCGGCCTACCGCGCCGCCTACATGGACCCGATCCAGGCGCTGCGGCACGAGTGAAAGACGAATATCGAACCCGTCTTCGTCCCCGCCGGGACTACGCCGGGCCGGGGCAAGGAATGTCGAACCGTAGAAGGATGAAGTGAACGGCCCTGACCCGTTGTGTATTCACTTGTCCGCGCTGATCTATACGAATCTGTGGCGTAGCCGTCAAGTTCGCTCAAGAAAGTTATTGCGAACAACCCATCCCTGGATTATCATGGCGCTGATGAACGGCGGGCTCGTGCTTCGTAGCGAAGTAGCCCTTCGCTACTTCGCAGAGTAGCACCGGATGGGGCTTCGGATCGGGTCACGCCGAACAGCAATTTCCACCTACTTCCGTAACGCGACCGAGGAGGGGCAGCGCATGCGGTGTTTTGTCTGCCGGCGAGACATAACTGAAAGCGAACCTGGAACCTCCTTCCACTGTGACAGGTGTGGCTTTTCAGGCACTATCCACGATGCGTGTCTAGGCGAGCCATCTTCCGCCGTGGGTGGTTTCGGGCCAGATTTGCGTTTTCTTTCGGGTATTGTGTGGGTGCACAACATCTGCCCCCGATGCAAAGAAATGTTCTCCAAGCCGGTTGAGGGAGTTGAAGAAGCAGTAATAGACGAGATCATTGCTTGGCTCGACGTCATGGACGAGGTAGATCATCTTCCACTGCCTGTGACCGAGAAGGTGTCCACTCCAGAGTGGACCGCCGCACTGGCTGGGCTGGCGGAGATTGGAAACGCAATAGACAAGAAGGGAGGCCTTGACCTAATGCAAAAGGCCTTCTCTCGCGTGCATAACAAGAGCGGCCGCCGAGGCAGTTACCTTGATCGAGCATGGAACGGGATCGGACAATGGCAGGCCTAGTTGTGGAAGTGGAGCAGAGGTCGCAGGAATGAGTCTGCCGAACAACGTGCTGTACCCCTACGCGGGTTCCGCTGCGCTCCGCCGGTGAGAGAAGGCGCGGGTGTTAGAGGTACTCCTTGTCAATCCGCACCTGGCCGCAGGCGAGGCAGCGGCCCGTCGGCAGGCTCAGGGCGGTGAGCCCGTCGAACCGCACCGGCGGGCAGGAGCGGGCCTAAGCGGTTTCAGATAAGTTTTGCGCGGTGGGTCTCCGCACCCACCGCGCAAAACATGCTGTGTCGGCGGCGGGTACGGAGACCCGCCGCGCACGTAAACCTTGTGCCCGGTCGAACACGGTGGGGACAAAACACATCTGAAACCGCTTGGAGGCTCTCTCAAATCCCCTCTCCCCTAGCGGGAGAGGACCAGGGTGAGGGGGCGATGGGGGGACTCGAAGCGCTTTCACCCTCACCCCCTCCCTCTCCCATCGAGGGAGAGGGAGTTATGAAACGGCCGCTTAGTCGGGCGCTTCCCAATCCCACTCGAAGCGATTACTTCACGACCAGCACCGGGCAGGTGGCGCGGTCGATGATTTGCTGGCGCTGTCGGGCCACAAGGTCGCGCGTGATCTTCGACGATTGAAAGCCGCCCAGCGTAATCAGGTCCACGCCGCGATCCCGCACTTCCTTCGGCACGACGGTCTCGACGTTTCCGGTCACGAGCACTTCTTCGACGACGACCTTTCGATGGAGGGCGCGCTGGCGGATTTCGGCGAGTTGGCGGCGGGCGCTTTCCTCGAGTTCCTTCTCGAACTCGCCCATTTCGGCGTCCACCAGGATCCGCTCGCTCAAGAGTTGCCGCAGCGTCTCGGTATCGACGACGGCGAGGGCCGTCAGGCGCGCCCCCAGGGCGCGCGCCAGTTCGATGGCCCGATCGGCGGCGTTGAACGATTCCTCGGTCCCGTCCGCCACGATGAGGATATGGTTGACCGGCGACTTAGCCATGGCCCTCGCCCCCTTCCACCGCACCTGCACCCTGCTCTGCGTAGCCCGCTACGCAGGGCGAAGCAGAGAGGCGGTTCTTGACCATCTTCATGATAACCAGCGTTTCGCGTTCGCGGTCCTCGAGGCTCGCCGAAATATAGGCAATCGTTTCCGTGTAGTCCGGGATGAAGATTTTGCTGAGCGCGTTGGTCCGTCGCTGGGTCCGCTTGAGTTCCCGCGCCAGCCTGAGGACGCTCGTTTCCAGTTCCGCCAACTCGCCCACCAGCCGCAGCGCTTCGACGAACCGGCGCATCGCCACGTCGGCGTGGGCGCTGGTCCCGCTCACGCCGAACTGGGCGCCCGGCGCTTCGGTTTGCACCGTCACCTCAGGGATCCGTATGCCCATCACGCCCTGGTCGGCAATCTGGACGTCGTGGTCGAGGCGGACGGCCAGGGCGGCCCGGTCCACGGCGTCGGAGCCCACGTCAAGCAGCGCCTCGGAGAGAGCCGCGAACGCACGGCCCGTGGCCTCGGCGACACGGCGTTCGGCGTCGCGGGCGCGGCCGAGGCGGCTCATCAGTTCAAAGGTGAGAATCTGCCGCTTCTGCTCGAGCAGGTCGTACCCTTCCTGCGCGAACTCCAGTTGTCGCGCAAGCGCCAGGTAACTCGACTTCGTCGGCGGCACATTCAGTTTGGCCATCGTTATCCCTTTGCTGCACTACGGCGAACGGCACGCGCCGGCTAAGCGTTTGTCGCGCCGGGCGACGCGGCTTCGCCCTTCTCGTCGGGTGAGGCAACCGTGCCCTCGCGATAATGTTCCGCGAGCATCGCGTCGCTTACGCGGTGGAGTTCCTCGCGCGGGAGCATCGAGAGGACGTCCCACCCGATCTCCAGGGTGGTCTCGATGTCGCGGTTCTCGTATTCGCCCTGGCTCAGGAACCGGCGTTCGAACGCCTCACCGAACTCCATGTACTGCTTGTCCAGCAGGCCCAGTTCCTCTTCGCCGATGACGTCGGCCAGGCCCCGGACGCGTTTCACATGGGCGTAGCAGGCGAACAACTGGCTGGCGAGGACCGGGTGGTCGGCCCGCGTGAAGCCCTCGCCGACGCCGTCTTTCATCAGGCGCGACAGGCTCGGCAGCCCCGCAATCGGCGGATAGATGCCGCGCTGAAACAGGTCGCGGTCCAAGACGATCTGTCCCTCGGTGATGTAGCCTGTCAGGTCCGGCACGGGATGGCTGATGTCGTCGGCGGGCATCGTTAGAATCGCCATCTGGGTGATCGAACCGTCGGACCCCTTGACGCGCCCGGCGCGCTCGTAGAGGTTCGCAAGGTCCGAGTACAGGTAGCCCGGATAGCCCTTTCGTCCGGGGATCTCTCCGCGCGCCGTGCCGACCTCCCGCAGCGACTCGCAGTAGTTTGTCATGTCGGTCAAGAGGACCAGAACGTGCTGGCCTTCGTCGAAGGCGAGGTGTTCGGCCAGGGTCAGGGCGACGCGCGGCGTAAGGAGCCGCTCGACGCTCGGCGCGTCGGCCAGAGAGAGGAACATCGCCGAGCGGGCCAGGGCGCCGGAGTCCTCGAAGTTCCGGATGAAGAAGTCGGCGACGTCGTGCTTGACGCCCATGGCGGCAAAGACAAGGGAAAACCGGCTTTCCTCCTCCAGCAGCCGCGCTTGCCGAACAATCTGGGCCGCAATGCGGTCGTGCGGGAGGCCGCTGCCGGAGAAAATGGGCAGTTTCTGGCCGCGAACGAGCGAGTTCATGCCGTCAATCGCCGACAGACCCGTCTGGATGAACTCGCGCGGATACTGGCGGGCCTGAGGGTTAATCGGCAGGCCGTTGATGTCCCGCCGGTCGGCCGAGAGGGGCTCGGGGCCCGAGTCCATCGGGCGCCCCAGGCCGTCAAAGACGCGGCCGAGCATCCGGCGCGACACCGGCAGGCGCAACGGTTCGCCGAGAAATCGGACACGCGTCGCCTCGTTCGACAGGCCTTCGGTTCCTTCGAGGACCTGGATGACGGCGGCGGTGTCGGACACGTCGAGGACGCGGCCCAGGCGCGGGCGGCCGTCGGGGCCGACCACCTCGACGAGTTCGTCGTAGCCGACGTCGCGGACCCGCTCGACCACGACGAGCGGCCCGGCGATTCGGGCTGTGCCCACATACTGAAGCCCCCGGTCCTGGATGTCCGATGCGAAGTCCGACACGGCTTCTTGTCCCCTACTTGACATACTCCCGTTCGAGCGCGTCGAGTTCGGCCGCCACGTCCGCCTCGCACTGATCGAGTTTGTCCATCTCGTCGTTGCCGATCTCGTTCTTGGCGCGGAGGATTTTCGGCACGCACTTCAGTCCGCGCAGGCGCACCAGCGGCGCCCCGGCCTGGATGAGTTTTTGCGCGCGGCGGTAGAAGGTCATAATGAGCCTGAGGAGCGCGACCTGGCGTTTGGGCGAACAGAAGGCGTCCTTCGCTTCGAATGCGTTCTGGGCCAGAAAACCGTCCTTCAGCATGTCGGCGGCAAACAGGATGAGGCGCTGTGTGTCGGGCAGGACGTCGGGCCCGACGAGTTTGACGATCTGCTGGAGCCGGTCCTCGCGCTGGAGCACCCCAAGGGCCTCGGCCCGGAGGCCGGCCCACTCGGGGGCTTGTTGCTGCCACCAGGAGGCCACATCCTCGGTGTACTCGGAATACGAGCGGAGCCAGTGGATCGACGGATAGTGCCGCGCGTTCGCCAGTTCCGTGTCGAGCGCCCAGAAGCAGCGGGTGAAGCGGCGCGTGTGCTGGGTGACGGGCTCGGAGAAGTCGCCGCCAGGCGGGCTGACGGCGCCGACGATGCTGACGGAACCCTTTTCGCCGCCCAAGGTCTCGACCGCCCCGCCGCGCTCGTAGAACTGGGCCAGTCGAGCCGGCAGCGTGGCGGGGAACCCTTCCTCGGCGGGCATCTCCTCCAGGCGCGCGGCCAACTCGCGAAGCGCTTCGGCCCATCGGCTCGTCGAATCGGCGAACAGGGCGACGCTTCGGCCCTGGTCGCGGTAGTACTCGGCCAACGTGATGCCGGTGTAAATGGAAACTTCGCGCGCGGCGACCGGCATGTTCGAGGTGTTGGCGATAAGGATGGTGCGCTCCATCAAAGGCCGCCCGGCCCACGGGTCCACGAGTTCCGGAAACTCGCGCAGCACGTCGGTCATCTCGTTGCCGCGCTCGCCGCACCCGACATAGACGATGATCTCCGCGTCGGACCACTTCGCCAATTGGTGCTGGGTGATGGTTTTGCCGGTGCCGAAGCCGCCGGGGATGGCCGCCGTGCCGCCCTTGCCGATCGGGAAAAAGGCGTCGATGACGCGCTGGCCTGTGATGAGCGGCTCGTCGATGCGGCGGCGGCGGCGGATGGGGCGCGGCACGCGGACGGGCCAGCGCTGGACCATCGTCAGGTCCTTCGGTCCCTCGGGCGTTTCGACGACCGCGATTTTCTCGTTGACTGTGTACTCGCCCTTGTCGGCAATCCACCGGACGGTCCCGGCGACCTCGGGCGGCACGAGGATGCGGTGGTGGACAAGCGGGGTCTCGAGCACGTCGCCGAGCGTGTCGCCGCCGGCCACGGCTTGCCCCCTTTGGGCGCGCGGTTCAAAGGGCCATTTTCGCTCGGTATCAAGGGGTTCAACCTTCTCGCCGCGCGCGATCCAGGGACCCCGGAGGGCGTGAATCTCCCGCAAGGGCCGCTGAATGCCATCATAGATGCCGCCAAGCAGACCCGGGCCTAGGCTGACTGAGAGCGGCGCGCCCGTCCGGCGAACCGGGGCGCCGGGCTTGAGCATCGTCGTGTCCTCGTAAACCTGGATGGTTGCGGAATCGCCGACGACGCGGACAATCTCCCCCACGAGGCCCAGTTCGCCGACCTCGACGACCTCGTACACCTGCGCCCCGCGCATGCCGGCCGCCGTGACGATAGGACCGGCGACGCGGGTGACAACCGGCGTCTGGAGTTTGGTCGCTATGGCCATCGGCTACGGCTCCTTCGAAGAACGCCCCCGACAGGCATTGTCCGCTGCCTGCGCCTCGTCGGGGAAGAGGCGCGACGCGACCGCCCGGCGAGCGGCCGGCCAGAGGCGCTCGAGGCGTGCGGCCAGGCTGTCGTCCCAGACCTGGCGGCCCTCGTCGTCGCGGACGACGACGCCCCCTTCGGTCTTCGCCGGCTCAGGGGCGACGCTGATTTCAAGTTCGTCGCGGTCGCTGCGGCGGCGGACCTCGCCGGCCAACGTATCGCCCAGGTCGCCCAGGTCGCGTTCGGCAAGTTCCAGGACGAACCGCTTGCCCGCCATGCGCGAAATCGCCTCGGCGGCCAGGCGAATCACGGTTTCGCGATAGTCGAACCCGTCGCGCGCCAGCAGGCGTTTGCGAGCCTCTTCGCGGACGCGATTGAGAATATCTTCGATGCGTGCGGCCCGCATGCGAGCCTCCTCGATGGGAATCGCAGCCAGGATAAGATTGTGTCGGCGCTCGGCTTCGGTGCGCGCAGCGGCCAGGCGCTCCTGGCGCGCCTTGTCGGCCCCGGCCTGGGCCTGTTTGACAAGGTTCTCGGCGTCGCGTTTGGCGCGGCGCAGGGTGCGCTCCGCCTGGTGCCGCGCGTCGGCGAGAATCTCCTCGCGCAGGACATCCGCCTGTTGGGGGGAGTCTGCGAGCGGGGGATTGGCCTGGTCTTGCGTCACTCGCCTGGTTCCTTCCGTCCGATGCGGATGCCGACCGCCTCCTGCACGAACCGGCGCAGCGTCTTGCGGCCGGGCATGGGTCCCTCGGGCCCCGGTATTTCGACAACAAGCGGCTCCGCCTGGCGCATGCGAATCGCATCAACCTTGTCGCGCGCGTCGGCGGCAACCTCGTGCGTCACGATGATGACGCCGATGTCGCGGCGGCGCGCGGCGCGGTCAAGCGCGCAGGCGGCCTCGTCGGGCGCGGCGACCACCTCGCCTGCGACGCCCGCGAGCCGGAACCCGCGGACCGTGTCCTCGTCGGCGATGCAGTAAAACTTCACGGCCCGCCTCCGTGCTACATCTTGGCCATCAACATTATGGCGACGGCGAACCCGAGAATGGCGAGCCCTTCGGCCAGGGCGACGAACACCAGGCTCCGGGTCAACATCTCGGGCTTTTCGGCCGCCGCTCCGATGGCCGCCGACCCGATCCGGCCGACCGCATAGGCCGCCCCGACGATGCTGACGGCCGTCACGAACGCCACCGCCGCCGCAAGCGCAACCGTCTTGTACACTTCGGCCTCCGTCGGCCCCATCTCTTCGGTCTGCGCCAGCGCACAGCCCGCCGTCATGCCGACCAGCACCAGCGCGCCGATCCAATGATGCAGCCTCATCGCGTTTACCTCCTTATTCTTGAGGCAACGAATCCTGTCCCTTTGCTGCGAACCGGAAGGGCTTGAAGGCCCGCCCGCCCCCCGTGAAGAACTTTCCGAAGAACTCGTAGTACTCGAGACGCAGGGCCTGAACCGAGGCGATGATTCCCTCCAGCACAATCGCCGTCGCGTTCCCGAGAATGATTATCATGATTCCGACCGCGCCGCCGAGGGCGCCGGCGGCCTTCGAGGCCTCGCGCGCCATCAGGAAGGTCGCCATTAGAATCGCCGCATGGCTTATCGCGTAGGCGGCCAACCGGACGAAACTGATCGTGTTGGCCGTGTAACTCAAGAGCGCCTCGAAGAGGTCAATCGCCGATTCGAGGAAAGCCAACGGCAGGTTCTTTGAACGAGGTTCGCGGCCGGCGCGGCGGCTGAGGGCATATTGAATCGGCTCCTTCAGAAACAGCGCCGCCAGCGGGACGATGACGAGCAGCGTGACCTCCAGCCAGTGGAGTTCTCTCTCGTGATAAACGATGAACTTCAAGCCCAGGGCCAGGACGCCCCAGTAAAAAACCGCGCCCACGACGCCGAACTTGTCGAGGAACCCGCCGATGATGTCGCCGCGCCGAAACCGATTGATGATGTTGAGCACCAGGCCCAGGCTGATGATGGCGATGCCGATGACAATCGCGTCCACGAGAAACGCCATCACATTGCCTTCCAGGGGCGAGTGCCATAGGCCCGGGCCTGAGATGCCAAAGTATTCGCCGTAGAGGAACCCGAAGGCGACGCTGCTCGCGCCCCCGAGCACAAGCAAAAGGCCGATGTCGCGGACCCGGTCGGATCGGCCTGCCCAAAGCGTCAACAGCCCACCCAGCACGAGCACGCCGCCGTGGCCCACGTCGCCGAACATCATGCCGAACATCGCCAGAAAGGTGATGGCGACAAAGAGCGTCGGCTCCAGTTCGTGGTATCCGGGCAGGCCGTAGCCGGCCACAAGCAGTTGAAACGGCCGCAGGAGCCGCCGGTGCCGCACGAGAATCGGAATTTCCTCCTCAGGCACGTCGCCCGGGTCGGCGGTCTCGATGACGCATCGGCCGCCGGTCAGTTCCCTGATGCGGCGGGCGACGGCCGGGACGTCGGCGGTGGGGACCCATCCGGTGATGAGCGCCGTCGTCTCGGTGCGGGGGAAGTTCTGTTCGGCTTCCAGAATTTGCCGCTCGATTTCCGCCACGCGCCGAAGGTCCGCGAGCGGCTGGGCCGTTTCGGTGCGGAGGGCCTCAAGGGCCTCCCCGTGGTGCGCCATCTCGCGGGCCAGCCGCTCTTGCTCGCGCCGGGCCTCGTCGGCCACCTTCGCCGTCGTCTCGTCCGTTGGTGCGGTAAGGGCCTCGCGGCGGAAACCCACTTCCTCAAGCGCCGTCTCCAGCGCGAAGCGCCCCTTTCGGCTGGTGACCGCGACAAGGCGTTTTCGGCCCTCCTCCTCGGCCAGGGGCAACAGGACGACGTTCGGGCCGACCTTGTCCTCAAGACCCTCGAGGCGGTCGGGCGGCAGGCCACCGATGGCAAAATGCAGGAACGTCATCTGCCCGAGCCGGTCCACGGGCAGTTCCAACGCCCCGTAGGCGGACACCTGGTCGAGGAACGCCGTGACCTGGGCCCACCGCTGATGCAGCGCGTCGCGCCGCTTGAGAACCTTTTCCGCGTGCGCCTCAAGGTCGGCGGCGCGTTCCTCGACCTGGTCGAGCGACGCTTCTTCGGTCGCCTCAGCGGGCTCAGGGAGTTGCTCGATCTGGAGCCGCCGCCTGAGCCGGTCGAGGCGGGCGATCAGTTCATCGGCGCGGGCGAGTTGGGGCGTCCGGTCCGGCGGCTCGATCGGCGCCGTGTCGGGCCCCGCCTTCTCGCAAACCAGATGCATCGCCCCGAGTCGGCCGAGGCCGCGCAGCACATTCCGCTCGTCCCGTTCAAGGACGACGGCGCTTAGGCGCTGCATGGCCTCCGGACTAAACATGAGCCGCCTCCAGGTCGCTCCTCGGAATCATGCGCCGGCGGATGGCGTCCGGCGCCAGAGCCGCCCGGATGCCCTCCGTCAACGTAATCAGGTTCGCCAATTCGACCCGGCGAAGCCCCACGTAGCCGACCACCGCACCCAGGCCGATGTGGCTGGCCCGGAACACCTGGTTGGCCACCCGCCAGAAGCGGTTCCAGGCCAGGGCTTCGAGAATGGGGATGGCGGCTTCGGGCGGTTCGGACGTCCCGGACGGCAGGCGACCGATCCCGTGCCCGACCGCTCGCCGGGCCACCTCAGCGAGGTCCGCTGCCCGGGCCATGGTCTCCAGCCGCTCCCTCTCGGCGCCCGCCCCGCTCACGCCGAAAGCGATAAGCGCATCGGAAGCCATCTGGTAATGGAACCGGCCCCTCGCGGCCAGCAACGTGTGGAACATCTCCACTTCCTGCCGGGCGACGCTCATGACGAAACCGCGTTCGCCGCCGGACAGGTTCCCGGCCCGAGTCGCCAACTCCGCCAGGTACCCATGGTCCAGCGCCGATTCGATGAAGAAAGGCCTGGGCTGTGCCTTGTATGGCTCGATCGCCAGACGCAGGACGCTCTCGGCAAGCGCGCCGGCGGGAATCAGGTTCGCGAAGGCCTCAAGCGACTCGGCGGCAAGAAACGGCTCGACCGACAGCGCCAACCCGGCGGGGAGCGGAACCAGGTAGGGGCGGATTTCCTCGAGGCTCAGTCCGCCCGAAAACCCCCGGGCCAGGACTTTGAGGTTCTCCATCTGGAAGCGGACGCACAACCAATTCAGGACCTCGGCCTCGGCCCCGCCCAGATAACCGGCAATATTCCCCACCTCCTCGGCCGTGTCCGCCACGAGCCGGCGCTGAAGGTCAACCGCCGTGCGCGGACCGGTCTCCGGGTAGAGGGCCCGGCCGAGTTCCGGCATCGTGCGGATGTGGCACAGGTCGTCGAGGCGCTTGCCTTCGGCCATGCGGCTGCGGCGCGCGTGGAGACGGGCGGTCACGAAGTCGAGGTCTGTGGTAATCGCCGTCATGGTCACCGGCCGTCTCCAGAGCGACTACGACTTGCCGCATACGGATTGCACCACGGCTTCAACAGCCGCGCGGCGAGCGTCTTCGCTCACCTTCAACTCGGCATCCATCTCGGAAGCAATCTCGTCGAGGCGTTCCTTTTTCTCGCGTTCGGCGTCGCGCTCGGCGGTTTGGATGATTCGGTCGGCTTCGGCGGCGGTTTCCCTCCGGGCCCGCTCGGCGAGTTTCTGGGCCTGGCGGCGGGCCTCGGCGAGGAGGCGCTCCGCCTGGGCCCCGGCCTCTTGGACGATCCGTTTGGCCTCGGCTTCCGCTTCGAGCATCTTGCGGATGACATCGCGCATCAGGCACCTCCGGCGGGGCGTGTTGTGGCTACTCCTCGGCGTCCAGAATATCAAGGACCTCCCGGGGCGATTTTGCCTCCGTCAGCCGCCGATACAGGCCCGGCGTCTGAACGAGGCGGGAGATTTCGGCCAGGGCCCGCACGTGGGGTCCCGGATCGTCCATTCGCGCCAAAAGCAGAAAAACCGCGTGAACCGGTTCGTCATCGATCGCATCGAACTCGATGCCAGCGGGACTTGTGGCCATCGCCGCCGTCATGGCCTTTATGGAGGCGTCGTTGGCGTGGGGAATGGCGATGCCCTGGCCGATGCCGGTGCTGCCTTTGGCCTCGCGCTCTCGGAGGGCTTTAATCGCCGCGGCGCGGTCGGAGATACGCCCCGCCCGGACCAGAAGATCGATCATCTCCTCGAAACATTCCTCCTTGTCGCGGCTTTCGAGGTCGACCTTGACGACGGATTCATCGAGCAAATCTCGCAATCTCATCAGTGTGCTCCTCAGTGTCCGCTTGCAACCACGTCAGCGGGGTGCGCCCCGCATCGGCCGGCCGACGGCCCGCCAAACTGTCCGCGCCCAACGCTCGCCCGCTTGATAACGATTTCGTCATGCTAAGCCGCGGGCGGCGGGTTTTCAAGGATTGATTCCCCTCTAGCCCCCGGTGGCTTCGAGCCGGCGCCAGATATGAATGGCGGCGGCGACGCTCCACGCCTGGGCGATGCAGCCGCGCGGACGGTGCGGCGGGTCACCGTCGAAAATCTCGCCAATCTGACCCAGCCCGGCCTCGTCCATCGAATCAAGCAGCCTTTCGAGGAGCCCGGTCGCCTCGCCGCGCGCGCCCTCGAAATCCTCCACTTCAAAGATCGCGTCAACGTAGGGGCCGAGCAACCACGGCCACGCCGTTCCCTGATGATACGCGCCGTCGCGCTCATCCGGCCCGCCCGCATAAGTGCCGCAATACGAGGAGTCGTCGGGCGCAAGGCTTCGCAGCCCGCGCGGCGTCAAGAGTCGCTCACGCACGACCCGGACGACGCGCCGGGCGCGCTCGCCAGCGAGCGGCGCGTGCGGCAGACCGACGGCCAGAATCTGGTTCGGCCGAAGGCTCGCGTCGGGCGTGCCGTCCGGCCTGATACAATCGTGAAGGCAGCCGGCCCGGTCATTCCAAAACAAATCCGCGAAGGCCCGCCGGAGGCGCGGCAGGTCGGCGGCAGGGGGCGGGTCGGCGCCGAGCGCAGGCGCCAACTCGTTCATCAGGGCCAGGCCCGAAATCCAAAGCGCGTTTACCTCGACCGCTTTGCCGCAGCGCGGCGTGACGGCGCGGCCGGCGCGGCGAGCGTCCATCCACGTCAGTTGCGTCTCCTCGTTTCCGGCGGCAATCAGGCCGTCGGCGTCGGCGCGGATGCCGAAGCGCGTGCCGTTGCGGTACCCTTGAATGATTTGGATTGCGACGGGCCAGAGTCGCTCGCGGACGAGCCCCATGTCTCCCCCCGCCTTCACGTAGGCGGCCACGGCCTGGAGGAACCACAGGCTGGCATCCACGGTGTTGTATTCCGCCTGGCCGGTTTCCTCGGCGAAGCGGTTGGGGATGAGGCCGTCGCTTGAGGCGGCGCTGAAGGCTTCGAGCACCCGCCGGGCTACGTCGAGCCGACCGGTTTCAAGGGCCAGGCCCGGCAGGGCGATCATGGCGTCGCGGCCCCAGTCGCCGAACCAGTGATAGCCGGCAATGATGGTGGCCAGGTCGTTGCCTGCATCGCGGCGGTCCACGAGAAAGGCGTCGGCTGCCAGGACGAGGCGCCTGAGCCGCTCGTCCTTCGGCGACCCGACCCGAGCAATGAGGTCCGCGCGGCGTGCTTGCTCTCTCGCCTTTTCTGCCGCCACGTCGATTGGCCGGGGCGGATCGAACGAGCAGAAAACGTGCCACTCGGCCCGTCCCGAACCGGTGATGGTCCACCTTCCGGGCATGAGGAGGTCCTCGGTGCAATCGAAGCCGCGCTCGCGTTCCGTGCGCCGAAGCACGCCCTCATACCAGGCGGGGTTGACCCGGACGTCGGCCCGGGCATCGGTCCAGAGGGATACGCCCGGCATCCCTTCCGAGAGGCAGCAGAATCCGCAGGCGTCGGCAAGCGGTTCGACGCGGAAGTTGTCGTGCCGGCGCGCGAGGTGGTGAACCGAACGCAGCGCAAGGAACGGCGCAAGTTCGAGCGCCCACTCCATCTCGGCCGTCACGCAATAGGTGAGGCATACGCCTTTGCCCCCTCTGAGCAACAGGACGTCGCGCTCAACGGTTATATCCCCGGCGCGGGACACCAGCCGCGGAAACGGCTCCAGGTCGAACGCGCGCGCGGTCCGGAAACCGTCCGGATAGAAGCCGTCGGCGTACTCGCACGTCGAGAGATACGTTTCGCCCGATTCGGTCTTAAGAAGTTCTTCGACGTGAGCGAGGATGACGCGCCGATCCACCGGCGGTCTCAGCGCGGGAACCCAGAGACCGTGGTAGCGCCGCGCGGGACACGCGAGAACCGTCGAGGACGCGTAGCCGCCCGTGCCGTCGGTGAGGAGCCACTCGGTCGCCAGAGCCCGGTCAGTGTCGCGCAGGTCCTTGGAATCTCGGTGCATGGCAAGACTCCCCGGCTGAACCGTCCGTTGGGCGAGCCGGGCGGGCGGCGTCGGCCGGGGCGGCAGGCCTGCCCGCCCCGCCTAAGGCGGGTCAGGCGGGCTGAGGCTTAGTCTTGTGCGGCTCCGTCCGCCGAGCGGGTCTGCTCCACCTTCTCGACCGGCTCAATGGTAAGGTGGATGGCCCGGAGGGGGCAATAGGTTTCGCAATCGCGACAGAGGGTGCAGTGGGCGAGGCGCTCGAGGCTGATGTAGGACTTGTCGTTACACATTTCGAAGACGTTCGCCCGGCACCGTGCCAGGCACACGCCGCACCCCACACAGTCACGCGAATCGACCGAGATGGTGACCTTCTGGCCGTCACGCGCAAACGTCCCCACGACCTCCAGGTCGGGGCTCTCCTCGTCCATTTCGGAGACTTCGTGGGCCTGGAGCCAGGAGTGGTTGCGTATCTGGTGGCGTCCGCGGCGGCCCATCTGGAACATGCTCCGGCCGCACGTCGGACACCGATGCAAATCCTCGAGTTTCTGGAGATACTTGACCAGCGTCATAACGAACGTGCCGTGGCTCCACGTCAGCGGGCTGACCGACAAGGGGCGGTTGGTGTAGGGATCGACCTGCTCGGCCAGGACGCCGGACTCCAGCGCGTGGGAGGCCGCCCATTGGAAGATCGGAATGGCCTCTTTGAGTTCCTCGACGGTGGTGCTTTTGGCGATGAGGTAATCGGCGAGCCAGATGGTGCAGGCGAACCAGGGGTTGCCCGGCACGCCGCGGCGGTCGCCCGACGCCCGGTGGTAGGTGTCGTTTTCATAGCGCGCCAGTCCGCCGACGGGCGTCTTGACCCACAGGGCTTTGGCGACTTGGTCCATGGTGCTGGCGACGCGCGGGTCGTCGGCTTCGAAGGCGTGGAACGTGAAGATGGCGAAGAGGCTGGCGTCGATGGTTTCGTCGGCCTCCCACCCGTCGCCGTTGGGCACGAGCCGCCGGATGAACCTCTGGAGCGACTCGCTCCAGAGGTGCTTGGCCATCCCGTCGCGGACCTCGGCCGCGGCGCGGTCGTAGCGTTCGGCGTGACGGTGGTCGCCGAAGGTTTGGGCGAAGTTGCGGGCCGCGATGAGCCCGCCATACACCGCCGCCGCCGTGAACGTGTGGACACCGTACCGCTCCTCCCACAAGTCGTAAGAGGGTCGCGGCAGCCCCGTTTCGGCGTCGCGAAAATCGGCCATGAAATCCGCGGCTTTCAAGACAAGCGGATGATACAGTGGCCGCACATACTCCACGTCGCGGTGCATCCAGAAATGACGCCACAGCGACCACAGGACCAGGGCCGTCTGGTCTTCCTGGATCGGCAGCCGCTCCTGGCCGTCCACCACCCACGGATGCCAGGAGGACGCCGGGGTCCCGTCCGGGTTGTACTTGTGGAGGAGGTATCCGCCGTCGGTGAGACAGTCGCGGCACAGGGTGTAGAATCGTCGCGGATTGTCGGGGAAACCCGCGAGGTCGAGGGCGTGGCAAACCAGGGCGCCGTCGCGCGGCCACATGTAGGAGTAGGTGTCGCGCGAGAACTGGAGGATGTCGGAATCGTTGGCGGCGATGACGGCCCCGCGGTTGTCGATCTGGCTGCGGATAACGAGCAGGCTGCGCTTGAACAGTCTCTGCATCTGGGCCGGCAGGTTCCCGAAATTGTAGGCCGGCCCGTTGACCCACGCCCGCCAGTAGCCAATCGTCCGCTGGAGCATCATGGCGGGCGTGCGGTCCTTGACAATCGCGTGGAGTTCCTTAATCTCGTCGTAGGAGCGCGCGGCCGCCAGGTAATAATACACCACCTCGGAGGCGCCCGCGTCGAGCGTCAGAGCGATACCGATCGTCGAATCGACGGCGCCCTGGCTGATCGGGTTGCCGGAGAGAACGCCGTCCTCCGCGTCGCGCCAGGTCCCTTCAGCGCCGCGAAAGCCGCACGTCCCCGTTGCAAACATATCCACGCCGTGCTTGTCCTGGCCGTCGGGCACAGGGCGGCAGAAACCGGCCAGAAGATACCGCCGGTTGCGGTAATGGACGACGGCTCCCAAGCGCGGGTCGTAGTAGGCCGTGTCGCCCACCTTCGTCCCGAACAGCGAGAGGTCCTGCTGGAGGAACAGGCGGATTTCACGCCGCTCGTCCGCCAGGTTCGTCACGCGGATCTTCTTGATAAAGACGTTGCGATTGAAGTCCACCGCGTCGTTGCAATAGAGTTTGACCTTCAGGCCGTCGTGGTGGAGGCTGACGCTCGTGGCCAGCGTCTCGCGGAGGTATCGCAGGGACTTCTTCCAGCCCTCTCCGCTGGTCCAGGCGAACCGCCGCGACGCGTCCAGGCCCGGGTCGTCCACGAAGACGCCGAATCGGCACGGTCCCCATCCGGCGTGGTTTTCCTGGCCGACGTAAGGGAAATACACGTCGCGGATCTGGTAGTCCGAATCGAACGCGATCAGAAAGTTGCCGTTCCCGACAGGAATATCGCGCGGCACGCTTCGCCTCCCCTGCGGCCGGTGTGGCGGCCCGGACTTCCTCGCTGATGCGGCATTATACGCCCCGCCCTCCGAGAATGCAACGGGCCTGCCCGCCTCATGTGTCACCCCGAGCGACCGAAGGGAGTCGAGGGGTCTTGCCGTTTGGCGGTACCGAACAGCGAGATCCCTCGGCTTCGCTCAGGATGACAACCGCGCAGGCGGGCTTGCCCGCCGTCGGTTGGGCGGGCGGATAAACGTGGTCGCCGCGGCGACCGGACTGCTGCTTAGCGCTTACGCCGACTGAGCATGAGGCCCACGCCGCCCAGGCCCAAGAGGGCTAGCGTTGCCGGCTATTCCTCCACGATCACTACCGTCGCACCACCTATCAAGTGTTCCGGATTTCCCAACGAACGCAGTTCTTCATGGGTCGGCCAGCCGCCTATGTTGGTAGCTCCCGAAAGTTCCACAGTGTAGGATCCGTTTCCCGCCTGAATTTTCTTCCGGTTGTTATGCCGGTCTATCAAGGTCGCCTCCTTCTTTTCCGCCGGCACTTTGATCGTAACCGGGGCCTTTGTGTCCGCGAAGACCATCAGCACGCGTCGGTCTTTCCCCGGCCCCCGGAACTCGAACAGGTCGTAACCGTCCTGCCCTCCGCCAGTGAAAGGTGATTTTCCTTCGAGGAATTCCGCCCCCTTGCTCCCATGAAGCTGGGCTGAAAATTTGGTCCCAGCGAACTCCTTCACCAGCACATCGCGGTAAGTCTTCAGCGCCGGCTTAGGGTTGCCCAGCATGCCATCATACAAACCGTGTCCGTTGGAGTTGTCCAGTTGGAAGTGGAAGAACCGGCTCACTCCGGCCAGCGACCCCCAAGCGAACGACTGCAGCATGTAGTCGCAATACTCGTCCTCACTGCACCCGAACATTCCGCCTTTGTCGGTGATGCCCATCTCAGTTATCCAGACCGGTTTGTCGCCCTGCTTCAGATAATCCTGCATCAGCTTGCGCTGGATGGCCACGTAGTTGTAGGTGTCCGTCGCGCGGCTGTACGTATGCGTATTCATGATGTCGAAGTAGTAGTTGTTCTTCTGCGCCTCCGGGTCTTTAAGGCATTCCTTCAGGTACTCTTCGAAGAAACAAAGCTCGGGTGGATGCGGCGTAGGCGGCTTTAACCCGTGTACCTTCAGGTATCCTTCGGAGCTCGGGTAGCATATTCCCGCAAACAGGACCTTGCACTCCGGATCGGCCTTCTTCGCTGCCAAGTAGAACGTTCGTTGGTACGCGAAGAACTCAACCGGAGTTCCTTTGAAAAAGGCGGGTCCTAGGTCCGGCTCATTCCAGCTTTCCCAGTATTTAATGATATCCCCATAGCGCCGCACGGATTCATAGACCCAATGTCCGTAAAGGTTCTTCGGGTCGTCAACCGGCCGCACGTTGATTCCTCGCTGCGGCGCGGTCCACTTCTCGCCCGGGCGATCTTTGTATATCGGGTCTTCCGCCCATAGCGCTCCATATCCCAGCAGCCCCAGCCACTCCAGCCTGGGATACGCCTGCTTTATGGCGCGCGCTTGTTCAAGAACGGTCCAATCCCACTTATCCGGGTCATCACCCGGTTCCTTGCGAACCGCGGTAAACGGGAAGTCCGTCCGAGCCATGATCGCTCCCGCGTCCAGCAGCTTCTCCGCGTATTCCCGGTTCCGCAGGATATTTCCGTTCGAGCACATGGCAAAGGGGTACACCTCTTCCCGCTCCCGCGCGTTCGGCGCCGCCGCCGACGCGATGATCGCGAACGACAGTGCAATGATGGCCCCGGCCACGTGGAACTCTGCCAGTCGCGTTCCTGCTTTTGCCAGTTTCGTCATGTTCGTGACTCCTCCATTCCACACGACCTGTTTCTGACCCTCCCCCGTTTTATGTATCCGGGTGAATGAGAATCTCTGCCGCGTTCCGGGTGTGTTCCTCGGGGCTCGGCTGCGTCTCGCCCCTCGGCATCTCCGAGAGCCTAGCGTATCCCTTCCGGGAGGTCAATTGCAAAACGTTCGCTCGAAGCGGCGAAGCGAGGCGGAGAGAATAGCAGGCGCGCGTTGCGAAGGCGCCGCGAACGCCCAAACTTAAACCGCTCTGGAGATGCCGCTAGTTCCATAAAAGAGAAAGGCCGGCCCTTTCGGGACGGCCTTGGTGTGGCGTCTGCGTCAGGCCCCAACTGGGCGGTTACGACTTACGCGTGCGGCGACGGCCGAAGAGCATCCCGAAGGCGCCCAGGTCCAAGAGGGCCAGCGTTGCCGGCTCGGGAATCGGCACGGACGCGATAGTGACATTGTCGATGTAGTCAGCCTCCGGAAAGCCTGCGTAGGTACTGCCACTCGAGAGGCACCAACGATCGCCCGCGGCGGGGGCCCAGCCCGTCGCGAGATCGCTCAGGACGGTGACGCTGTTGTAGGACACGTCCAGCGTCCCGTCGATGTCGAGGTTCACCTGGACGGGTGTTATGACGTCGTTAACGCGGGTGAAGGCGGCCGTGGCGACCGGCAGGCCCGTCCCGGCGCGCCGGGATTGGGGCCTCGCTTCTCAAGGACGCAAGATGTAGGAGAGGGCGGAAAACACATTCTCGATTTGCGCCCGCCTTCGCCGAGGTTTACCCGCCTGTGGCGGGCCCGCCAAAGGCGGGTAAAAATGCCCACCGCGCTCCTGCATGGCGCGGGGGATGAACCCCCTTCCGTATGCACAGCCTTGACGTGGGGGAGCCGGTGTCTAAACTGGCCCCAAGTTGCAGAAGGGGAGCGCGTCGCCGTGAGCCTGCTTCGGGACTTTACGGACAAGCCGATAAGGGCGAACCCGGTGTTCGTCCTGGCGCTGGGGCTGTGCCCGACGCTGGCCGTGACGACCAGCGTCCGCAACGGCGTGGCGATGGCGGCAGCCGCGACGGCCGTCCTGGTCGGCTCGAACCTTCTCATCAGCCTCATCCGCCGGTGGGTTCCCAACCAGATCCGCATCGTCTGTTACATCGTCGTCATCGCCGGCTTTGTCACGATGGTCGAGATTATCATGAAGGCCGTGGCACCGGCGGAGATCAACAAAGCCCTCGGCATCTTCATTCCGCTGATTGTGGTCAACTGCATCATCCTGGGCCGGGCCGAGGGGTTCGCGTCGCGCCACGGTCCGGCGTCGAGTCTGATGGACGCACTGGGCATCGGTGTGGGGTTCCTGGGCGCCCTGCTGGCCATCAGCCTCGTGCGTGAGATCCTCGGGGCAGGGACGCTGTGGGGATACGACCTGACGCCGATGGTCATCCGGGGCCGCACGGTTGTTCCGAAGTATCAGCCGGCCAACGTGCTCGTGATGGCGCCGGGGGCGTTTTTGGTGATCGGGCTGTTGTTCGGCCTGTTCCATTGGCTGGGCTTCCGCCGCCGCGACCGGGCGCGCCTGGCGGGCGTCCCGGCCGTCCCGCAGACGGCCAAAGATTTGCCGAAACCCAAAGACCAGGGCGAGGGCGACCCGAGCCGCGACCGGGAGGTCGCGGGTAGGGGAACCTGACGAAAAGGCTTGGGCAAAGAGGTGCACCGTGGAAGTCGGCTACGTCGAACTTGCCATCGGGTCCATCCTCGTCTCGAACTTCGTCCTGATGAAGTTCCTGGGCCTGTGCCCGCTTCTCGGGGTCAGCAAACGGACGAGCGACTCGGTGGGGATGGGCCTGGCGGTCATCTTCGTGATGACGCTGGCGTCGGCGGTCACGGCCGTTCTGTATCGCCACGTGCTCTTGCCGGGGACGGCGGAACACACGAATATCCTGCAGGCCATCGGCATCCCGTTTCCGACGGGCGGGGGGCCGACGGGAGGCCTGGTGCTGGTCCTCAAGACGATTTCGTACATCCTCGTTATTGCGGCGCTGGTGCAGTTCGTCGAGATGGTCCTGAAGAAGAGCGTTCCGGCACTTTACCGCGCTCTGGGGATCTACTTGCCGCTGATCACGACGAACTGTGCTGTCATGGGTGTGGCGCTTCTGAACACGACGGACTGGCGAGGTTCGGCGGCGGGGTTGCCGGTCCACAAGGCCGCCTTTAACGGTTTCTGTGCAGGGGTGGGTTTCCTATTGGTCATGCTGTTCATGAGCGGCATCCGGGAGCGTCTGGCCGAGTCCAGAGTGCCGAGGGCGCTTCAGGGTCTGCCGATTGCGTTCATCTGCGCGGGCCTGATGGCCCTGGCGTTCATGGGGTTCACGAAACTCTTTGGCATTGCCGTATAATGCGATAGCCGACGCGCGTCGGAGTTGAGGCTGCTTTGGAAGAGATTCTTCCCTATCTCGGTCCTGCCCTCGCGGTGTTGGGGGTATTGGCGGTCGTTTTCGGGGCCGTTTTGGCGCTGGCGAACCGCTTTTTCCGCGTCCAGGTGGACCCGCGCCAGCAGGAGATTGAGGAAGCGCTGCCGCAGACCAACTGCGGGGCGTGCGGGTACGGGGGCTGCGCCGCCTACGCCGAGGCCATCGTTCAGGGCAAGGCGGATTGCGACCTTTGCCTGCCGGGTGGCCCGGAGACGGCCTGCAGCATCGGCGAGATTATGGGCAAGGAGATTGCCGAGTTCAAACCCAAGGTCGCCGTCGTCAAGTGCCAGGGCTCCTTCCAGACCACGTTCGCGCGATTTCGGTACGTCGGCGAGCGCGATTGCCGGGCCGCCGCCGCCACCCAATACGGCCAGACGGCGTGCCCGTACGGCTGCCTGGGGTTCGGGACGTGCGTGTGGGCGTGCCCGTTCGACGCCATGGTCATGGACGCCGAAACCGGCCTGCCGCGCGTCCTGGAAGAGAAGTGCACGGCCTGCGGGACGTGCGCGGAGGTGTGCCCGAAGAATATCATTGAGATTCTGCCCAAAGACCGGTATGTTCACGTCCTCTGCCGGAACCAGGACCCCGGCAGGGCGACGCGGCAGGTTTGCAAGGTGGGCTGCATCGCCTGCCGCAAGTGCGAGAAGGTCTGCCCCGTCGAGGGCAGCGCCGTCCACGTGACGGGGAACCTGGCCCCGGCGGGGCTGGCGGCGGTGGACATGGAGACGTGCATCTCCTGCGGCAAATGCGCGCAGGAATGCCCGGTGAACGCCATCGGCAACTTCCGAAAACTGCGCCGAGAGGCGAAGAAGCAAGAGGCGGCCGAGGAAGCGGCCGCTTAAAAGGGGGCGCAAGAGAGGACGGAGTCGGGTAATGATACGACGAATCGGATGGCTGGCGGGACCAGTGGTCGGGGCGGTAATTCTTACGGCAACGGTCGCCTGGACACAGGAAAGCGCCGTCAAGTCGGCTCGGGAGGCCGTCGAGGCCGCCGACCCGGACCGGGTCGACCCCAATGAGATTGAGGGCGATGAGTACGACCTCGACTTCCGCTTCGACCACCCCGAGCCCATCGTCGTGGCCACGCCCGAAGGCGAAAAGCAGGTCTACTGGTACCTCGTTTACACCATCACGAACACCGGCGACGAGGCCCGCCATTACGTCCCGGCGTTCATTCTTTACAGCGACACGGCCAGCGTTCAGCGCGCGGGCCTCCATCCCGACGTGTTCGAGGCCATCAAGAAGACGCGCAAGATTCGCTTCCTCGAAAACACGGTGAAGATGGTCGGCAAGATCCTCCCCGGGGAGGACAACGCGCGGACGGGGGTGGCCATCTTCGCGCCGCTTGACCGCAAGACGGACCACTTCACCATCTTCGTCGAAGGCCTTTCGGGCCAGTACGTCGAGCGTCCTAACCCGGCGGCCGACGAAAACACGCCGGAGGATGAGAAGGTCGTCCGCCTGCGAAAGACGCTCGCCCTGGAATACAAGTTGCCCGGCGACGAGTGGTGGCTGAACCTGGACCAGCCCATCTTCGTCTCGAAAAAGTGGACGTGGCGGTGAGGCCTTGACGATTCACCGAGATGGAGTATAATATCGGGTGAGCGGACGGCCTGAGGTGACGAGGAGCAGCAGTCATGGCACATAAAAAGGGACAAGGCTCGTCGCGGAACGGGCGCGACTCGAACGCCCAGTATCGCGGCGTGAAGGCGTTCGGCGGCCAGGCCGTCAAGACCGGCGGCATCATCGTCCGCCAGTGCGGAACCAAGTTCAAGCCCGGCCGCAACGTCGGCCGCGGGCGGGACGACACGCTTTTCGCCCTCGCCGAGGGCAGGGTCCATTTCCAGGGACGCAAGGTGCACATCGTCTGAGCGTTTCCGATTCGCGGCCCGGTGCATGCCAGTGCTTATGACGTCGGGTCGTTTTTCTGCGCCGAACCTACTGGCATGGTGGAGCCGCGAGCGCGCGGAGTGCCGTCTCCGAGCCGAGCCGTTAAAGCACGGCCGCACAAAACCGGCTGTGGTGCGGGTCTGGGTTTTTGAAACGGTTCCGAGCCGCGCGACGGCAGGCCGTCGCCGGCGTGGCGGGATGGTGGGCCGGGCGCCCTCACGAGGCGTCCCCTTCCGGTTCGTCATCGGATTCCGGCAGGCTGCGCTCGCGAAACTTTCTCTCAATCTCCTGCCGCATCTTTTGCCAGTTCCTCACGAACGACTGCCACTGGCGGTAGGGAACCTTCTTGATCGTGCCGTCCAGAAGCAGCGCCCGCACCATCCCGTCTTTGTGGGCGTTGTATGGGGCGCCGTCGCTGACGATCATCAGGTCGGGCGGAAAAAGGGGATCGTTCAGGTTCACCTCCGGCTGGCCGGGTGCCGCGACGTACCGCTGATACGTCACCCTTCCGACCGGAACGCGGTACTTGCGCGCGTGCCCCGGGCAGGTAAGCCAATCGCGATTCTCCAGGTGACCGTCGGTGACAAGGGTTTCGAGACTCCTGGGCAGTTGGCCGTCGTGGTTGTCGGCGTAGGCGCACATCGCGATGTAGATGGCCCTGAGGTTTTCCTCGCAGGTGGTTTGCATCATGAGATGCTTGGCCCATCCGGCGACGGCCATCGCTCCGAACACGAGCGCCAGGGCCGCTCCGCCGAATATCCCGATTCGGGCGTAGAGGAGTCCGCGCCGGCGTCCGCGGCTGCGGCGGATATTGTGGTAGGCCGGGACGGCCGTCAGCCCTCCCAGGACGGCCAGCCCGGCGCCGATCGTCGCGCCGATCGTCCCCGGATACGCCACGAACCGCCCCAGGCCGATTACCAGCGCGGCCGCGACCGAGGCGGCGAGGAAGCCGACGCTCAGCACCGCCGACGTATCGAGCGGCGGGATGATCTCAATCGTTTCGCCGCCAATGACGACGGCCGTCGCTCCGCTCTTGTCCGCCCCGCCGACCGGTGTGATCGCGGAGCCCGACTCGTCCGCCTTCGGGACACGCAAATCGGTGCCGCACGTCGGGCATCGGGCCGCGCGCCCGGCAAACGACTCGTCCACTTCCATCTTTGCGCCGCAACGCGGGCATTGAAAACAGATCATCGCTTGCCCTCCGGCGTCCTATTCGTTGGCGACGACCGATTCACGGTACCCCCGCGCGAATTGAAGCCCCGCCAGCGCCAGCAACCCGGCGCCCAGAAGCGGTAGGGCGAAGAAACAGAAGTAGTACCACCCCGTATCCCAGAGGTCGAATCCGCCGACCGCTCCTCGCTCTGTATGGGCCGACCACAATTGCGAAAAATCGAAGAACGACCGCACGCTCTCCTCCTGAAACACCGTTTGCCACGGCACCGCGGTCGCCAGGAAAAGTAGCATCCAGAACACGGCATTCGTCAGCGGCCGAATCCCCGACAGCCGTCCTAGAAGCGTGATCTGAAGATACAGAAAGGCTGTCACCCACAACAGCACACCGCAAAGAACCCCGACGAACCGCAGGCCGCCGAGCACGCGCTCCGTCGCCCGGCGATACCGGGCCCGCTTTTCGGGGGCCCAGCGGGACGTTTCCTGCGCACCTTCGGCGCTGGGTTCATCCGGCGCGGGCGCGGCCGTTTCGCCGGTCGCCGTTTCCGCGCCTTCGGGTTGCGCCGTCGGCTCCTCGACCGCTTCGGCGGCGGCGTCGTCGTACACGCGGGCCCACTCGGTTGCCACGAATGCCGCCACGTGCGCCAGGACACATGCCATCGTCACCCAGAAAAAGATGACGGCGAAGAACCGCACCGTCTTCAGGGCCGTGACGAACGGCTGCGCACTGGGGTTCGGCAGACGAACCGGCTGGTCGCGTTTGGTTTCTTGCGCCATCTCATGTCTCCTTGTCCACCGCTTGCGGACGAGTCGGGGTTTGCGGCTAGTCGGCGGCCGAATCGCCGAGCGCTTCGGCGGCCGCCTCGACCGTCCGGTCGATATCCTCCTGGCTGTGGGCCAGGCCCACGAACCAGGCCTCGAACTGGCTGGGCGGCAAGTAGATGCCGCGCACGAGCATCCCGCGGAAAAACCGAGCAAACGCTTCCGTGTCGCACGCACACGCCGACGAGTAGTCCGTCACAGCCTCCGGGGTAAAGAAAAGCGACAGCATCGAGCCCACCCGCTGGACGCGGGCTGAAACTTTCGCCTCGGCGATCGCCCGCGCCAGCCCCTCCTCCAGCCGGCGGCTGGTTTCTTCCAGCGCGTCGAACGTTCCCGGCTCGGCCAGCACATCCAGCGTAGCGATTCCGGCCGCCATCGCCAGCGGATTCCCGGACAGCGTCCCCGCCTGGTAAACCGGCCCGGCGGGGCTGACCATTTGCATCAGGTCCCGCCGCCCGCCGTATGCCCCCACCGGCAGGCCGCCGCCGATAATCTTGCCCAGCGCGACCAGGTCCGGCCGCACGCCAAATCGCTCCTGCGCCCCGCCGCGCGCCACGCGGAAACCCGTCATGACTTCGTCGAACACGAGAAGCGCCCCCGTCCGGTCCGCCAGGTCCCGCAACCCTTCGAGAAACCCGGGCGCCGGGGGCACGACGCCCATGTTTCCCGCAACGGGCTCGACGATGATGGCCGCCACCTCTCCGCGATGGGCCTCGCAGGTGGCGGCAACCGCGTCCAGGTCGTTGTATGGTGCAAGGTAGGTGTGCCGCACGGCCTCGGCCGGGACCCCCGGGCTGGAGGGCGTGCCGAAGGTCGTCGCCCCGGAGCCCGCCTGGACCAGGAGGGCGTCGGCGTGGCCGTGATAGCCTCCCTCGAACTTGACGATGCCCGGGCGGCCGGTGGCGGCGCGGGCCAGCCGCACCGCGCTCATCACCGCCTCGGTTCCGGAATTGACGAACCGCACCTGTTCGACGGCGGGCATCGCCTGAGTGATGCGCTCGGCGAGTTGGATTTCCCGCTCCGTCGGCGCGCCGAACGAGGAGCCGCCTTTGAGGGCCTCCCGCACTGCCTCGAGCACCTTCGGATGGGCGTGGCCGAGGATCAAGGGGCCCCAACTCATCACGTAATCTAGAAAAGAGTTGCCGTCGAGGTCGCGGATGCGCGGGCCCGCCCCGGAAGCGATAAAGAGCGGCTCTCCGCCGACCGCCCGAAACGCGCGGACCGGGCTCGAAACGCCGCCCGGCATGAGCGCCTCGGCCCGTTTCATCGCTTCAACGGAGCGTTCCGTCTTCACGTTCGCCGCCTGCGTCCTCACTAACCGCCCCCGCGCCTGCGCATCCATACAAGGAAAGAACATGCCTGGCCATCGTCGAAACCCATCTTATGAGTCGTTGGAGGTGGTGTCAACGTGCTTATGCTGCTGCACAGGCGGCGGGAAACGGCGCCAAAATTGCACACAAAGATAAGGCGGTTGAAGAGAAAGCAGAGAAGCGAGAGTCCCTCTGCCTGAGTTTTCGCGTCTCACGGGTGTTGGGATTAGGGCCGCAGCGGCAAATCGCGTCAGGAAGGGACCCGCTCGCCCGAAAGGGTGGCGTGGGCCTCTTTCAGTTTCTCCATGATGGGAATCTTCTGCGGGCACTTCTCCTCGCACTCGCCGCACTCGGTGCACTCGGTGGCGGGTTTCCGCTTTTTCTGCCAGCCGCGGCCGAGTTCGGCATACTGCTTGCAGGCCGATTCCTTCAGGCCGAACACCTCGTGCCACTGGTAGAACTGGAAGATTTCGGGAATCGCGACGCCGTGCGGACACGGCACGCAGTAGCGGCAGCCGGTGCATGGCAGGTCGAGGAGTTTGCGG
>Ga0307380_10002440_pt1 | contig 26514 bp, 24 predicted proteins | sample UN3MG_FD_202239 | JGI IMG/M metagenome (GOLD analysis project Ga0307380, IMG submission 202239) | Soil microbial communities from Risofladan, Vaasa, Finland - UN-3 | ecosystem: Environmental > Terrestrial > Soil > Coastal area > Acid sulfate soil | place: Finland: Risofladan, Vaasa | collected... | reverse complement strand
GTGGTAAACAGGAAGACAAGGCCCGATGAGACGAGCTTCCGGCTCACCTTCGGCCTGGGCGGAATCGGGAAGGTCGGCTTGTAGGGAGGGAGAAGGAGTCTGGATGCACAGGACGCCGCACATGCGCACCCAACGGATGGGAAGGATGCTGATCACCGGGGCAAACGGCCTGCTCGGGAAGGAGATCACTCGTTATTTTTCCAAGGGATATAAAGTACTGCCAACCGACCTGGCAGAGTGCGACGTGACCAGTGCGAAGGAATGCATGCGGGTCGTCGGTGGATTTCGTCCCGAGGTGGTCGTCCATTGCGCTGCCTACACGGACGTGGACCGGGCGGAACGGGAGAAGGAGGCCGCCTTCACGCTGAACGCCGACGGGACACGAAACATGGCCCTTGCGTGCCGGGAACATCGGTCCTTGCTCGTCACCTTCAGTACGGACTACGTGTTCGACGGCGCGTCGGAGCGTCCCTATGCGGAAGATGACCCCGTAGATCCGTTGTCCGTGTACGGCAGGAGCAAACTCGCCGCCGAGGAAGCTGTCCGGGAGGTCGCACCGCATTTTCTTCTCCTCCGCACGCAGTGGCTGTTCGGAGCCCACGGAAGAAGTTTCATTTCCTCCATTCTCGAACGCGCTGAAAGGGGGGAAGAGTGTAAGGTCGTGTCCGACCAGAAGGGGGCCCCGACCTACACCCGGGACCTGGCCGACGCAGTGAGGCGGTTGATGGATACCGGCGCACGGGGGATATTCCATTTCTCCAACGAGGGGGAAACGTCATTCTTCGAGTACGCGGCGTTCCTGCTTGCGCATACCGGATGGGGAGAAACTCCCGTCACGGCCATATCCACGTCGGACATCCCGCGAGATCTGTACCCTGCGCCCCGTCCCCTCCATGGCTTGCTCAGCAAGGAGAAATACCGAAAGGAAACGGGGGTTTCCCCGAGACGGTGGGAAGATGCCGTTCTCGATTATCTGCAGACCGGAATCGAAGGAGGCCATGCATAATGGCAGGCCGTAAAGGGCAAGAGCCCCTTATCCCGTGTGCCGGATCCAGCGAAGGAGGAGACTTGTGAAAATACTTCTGACCGGGGGCGCCGGGTTCATCGGATCGAACATCGCCGATGCCTGCGTATTTGCCGGGCACGAGGTTCTCGTCATCGACGACCTTTCCTCCGGCAAGAAGGAGAATGTCCCTCCCCCCGCCCGGTTCGTCCTCTGCGACATCGGCTCGGATACTGCGGTGGAGGCGATCCGGACCTTTCGCCCCGAAGTCGTCAACCATCACGCGGCCCAGATCAACGTGCGGGCATCCGTTGCGGACCCGATGTTCGACGCGCAGGCGAACATTCTCGGGACGATCCGGCTCCTGGAGGCTTGCAGACAGAACGGAGTGCGAAAATTCATATTCGCATCCTCGGGCGGAGCCGGGTACGGGGAACAGGAATCCTTTCCCGCCGACGAGAGTCACCCCACAAGACCCTTGAGCCCATATGGCGCGGCGAAAATCGCAGCCGAGCTCTATATGAATTTCTACCGGGCCCAGTACGGACTGGACTACACCGCACTCCGGTACTCGAACGTGTACGGGCCGAGGCAGGACCCGCACGGCGAGGCGGGTGTCGTCGCCATCTTCTGTGAACGGTTTCTCAAGGGACAGGCGGCGGTCGTGAACGGCGACGGTGAGCAGACGCGGGACTATGTTTACGTGGAAGACGTCGTCCGGGCAAACATCGCGGCACTGGAGCGGGGGGGAGGACGGTCGATCAACATCGCCACCGGGATCGAAACGAACGTGAACACGATATTCAGGGTCCTCCGCGATCTCGCGGGAAGCAGCCATGAGGAGATCCACGGGCCTCCCATGCCGGGAGAGCAGCGCAGATCCTGTCTGGAAAACCTTCTGGCATTGGAGGAACTCGAGTGGTATCCTGAGATCTCATTGGAGGAAGGACTCTCCCGGACGTTTTCTTTCTTCCGAGAAAAGATCCGAATCTCAGGCAAGTGGTAAGGATGCGCACAGAACACATCCGCAATTTTTCCATCATCGCCCATATCGACCACGGGAAATCCACTCTCGCCGACAGGCTGATGGAGGTAACGGGAACTCTCACAAGCAGGGAGAGAGTGGACCAGTTTCTCGACAAGATGGATATCGAGCGGGAGCGGGGGATCACCATCAAGGCCCAGACCGTCCGTATGAACTATCGGGCGAAGGACGGCAAGGAATACGTGTTCAACCTGATCGACACCCCCGGTCACGTCGATTTCTCCTATGAGGTGTCCCGGAGTCTAAGCGCATGCGAGGGAGCCGTCCTGGTCGTCGACGTCTCCCAGGGGGTGGAGGCGCAGACCCTCGCCAACGTGTACATGGCGCTGGACCAGAACCTGGAGGTCATCACGGTGATGAACAAGATCGACCTTCCAAACGCCGAGCCCGATCGTGTCCGGCAGGAGATCGAGGATGTGATCGGACTCGACACCATGGACATCCTCTCGGCCAGCGCAAAGCTGGGTACGGGTGTGGAGGACATCCTCGAGGCCGTGGTGCAACGCATTCCGCCCCCTTCCGGGGACGAGAATGCTCCCGCGAAGGGGCTGATCATCGATTCCTGGTTCGACAACTACCAGGGGGTGGTCGTTCTGGCCCGGATGTTCGAGGGCCGGATTTCTCCCGGGCAGAAGATCGCCTTCATGTCCACGGGAAGGACGTTTGAAATCCAGAAAGTCGGCGTATTCTCCCCGCACCCGAAGGAGGTGGACTCCCTTGGACCCGGTGAGGTGGGGTTTGTGATCGCCAACATCAAGGACGTCATGGAAACCAAGGTGGGCGACACGATCACCGACGCAAAGAGTCCCGCTGCGATACCCCTGCCCGGTTTCAAGGTGATCCGCCCGATGGTGTTCGCAGGGTTCTATCCCGTCGTCTCGGACCATTACGCCCAACTGCGCAGCGCAATCGAAAAACTTCGTCTGAACGACTCCTCGTTCACCGCCGAGCCGGAAACCTCCGTGGCTCTCGGGTTCGGTTTCCGTTGCGGCTTCCTTGGCCTTCTCCACCTGGAAATCATCCAGGAACGCCTGGAGCGGGAGTACGGTGTGGAACTCATCACGACCGCACCGACCGTCGGGTACCGGGCCATCCTGCGGGACGGAAGCATGGTGGAAGTAGACAGCCCGGCGAGGCTTCCCGAGCCCATCGAGCTCGACAAGATCGAGGAGCCCGTGATCCTCGCCACCATCCACCTGCCGTCGGAGCACCTGGGAGGCGTCATCAAGCTTTGTGAGGAGCGGAGGGGGATCCAGCGGCAGATGAAGTTTCTTTCGTCGAACCGGGTCATTCTCGAGTACGAGTTGCCTCTGAACGAGATCGTCCTCGACTTTTACGACAAGTTGAAGACCGCTTCGCGCGGCTACGCCTCCATGGATTACGAATTGCTCGAGTTTCGCCCAGCCAACCTTGTGAAGCTCGACATCCTGATCAACGGGGAGAAGGTCGATGCCCTTTCGCTCATCATTCACCGCGACCACTCATATTACAAAGGTCGTGACGTGGCCGAGCGCTTGCGGAAACTCATTCCCCGGCAGCTTTTCGAGGTGGTGATCCAGGCCGCCATCGGCTCGAAGGTGATTGCCCGGGAGACGGTGAGGGCAATCACCAAGAACGTCATCGCGAAGTGCTACGGGGGGGATATCACCCGGAAAAGGAAGCTGCTGGAAAGACAGAAAGAGGGAAAGAAGAGGATGAAGCAGGTGGGAACCATCGAGATCCCCCAGGAGGCCTTCCTCTCCATCCTGAAGGTGAAGGAGTGATGAAAAGGAAAAAGGGCAGAGGCGCAGGACCGAACGAACCGCCGGCGTCCGCTACGGAGAGGGCGGCCCCTCCCTTTGGAGAGGCGGGCAAAGAAGTGCGGGAAAAAGGGAAACTGCGCGAATACGTCGAAGCGTTCGCCATTGCGCTCCTGATCGCCCTCCTGGTGCGGACAATCGTCATCCAAGCGTTCAAGATACCGTCTGGTTCGATGGAGAACACGCTGCTCGTCGGCGATCACATCTTCGTCAACAAGTTCCTCTACGGGTACCACGTACCGTACATGAAGGGGAGGGTCCTCCAATTTTCCACTCCCAAGCGGGAGGACATCATCGTATTCGTTTTCCCCGAGGACCCCAGCAAGGATTTCATCAAGCGCGTCATCGCCGTCCCGGGAGACACCCTGGAGATCCGGGAGAAGGTGGTGATCCTCAACGGGGAGCCCCTCAAGGAGAAATTCACGAGATTTTCCGACAGAAATACCATGAACGGGATCGTGCGGGGCAAGGACAACATGCCCCCGGTAACGGTTCCGAAAGGGAAATATTTCGTCATGGGGGACAACCGCGATCGATCCTACGATTCCCGATTCTGGGGCTTCGTCGACGAGGAGGCGATCGTCGGAAAAGCACTGTTCATCTATTTCTCCCTGGACTGGAGTGCCGACCCGCGCTGGTACGAGGTCTGGCGCTACCCGGAGCTCGTGCGGTGGGGACGCATCGGGGATGTCCTCAAGTAGGAATGTCTCCATTGGTGTTGACGAAACGCCTGGGCGGAGGTATGATCGCAATAACCTTTTAAGCTAATCCCGTGAGGTTAGCAAAGGATGGTAAATCGTGACAGCATCGGCAGACACCACCTCTCCGTTTGATCGGGGGGGTTTTTTTTTACCCCTCCCTGTTAACCCGCTGCGATCCTTTTAGAAGAGGGCAAAAGAGATGAAAAAAAGCGTAAAGAAGTTGATCCTGGACGCCAAGGGAGTGGACCGGGTGCTCTCGCGTCTGACCCACGAGATTATCGAAAAGAACAAGGGGGCAGAGGAGATCGCCCTCGTCGGGATCTGCTCCGGGGGAGTGCCCCTGTCCCGGGCCATCCAGGGCAAGATCCGGTCGATCGAAGGGCTCGACGTGCCGGCCGGCTACGTGGACATCACCCTCTATCGGGACGACCTCTCGCGGGCGGGATACCAGCCCAGGCTGAAAAGGACGGAGGTCCCCTTCTCGATAGACGAAAAGAGAGTCGTCCTCGTGGACGATGTTCTCTTCACGGGAAGGACGATACGGGCAGCGATGGACGCCCTGATCGATTTCGGGCGCCCCAAGAATATCCAGCTCGCCGTCCTGATCGACCGGGGGCACCGCGAGTTGCCCATCCGGGCCGACTACGTGGGAAGGAACGTCCCCACCGCGCGCAACGAAACCGTCGAGGTCATCGTGGAGGGGGAACCGGAAGAGTGGAAAGTGATGCTTCGGGAGAGCGCCCCCGGGAAAGGAGAGTAAGGCCCATGGAATGGAGGCGCAGGCACGTACTCGGGCTGGCGGATTTCAGCACGGAGGAAATCGAGTTCGTCATCGACACCGCCCGGTCAATGGAAGATGTGCTGACAAGAGACATCAAGAAGGTACCCGCACTCCGGGGAAAGACGGTCGTCAACCTCTTCTTCGAACCGAGCACACGGACCCGGACTTCCTTCGAAATCGCGGGGAAGCGCCTTTCGGCGGATATGGTGAATTTCAGCTCCACGGTCTCGAGCGTCTCCAAGGGGGAGTCCCTCCTGGACACGGCAAGGAATATCGACGCGATGAAGCCGGGGATCATCGTCATGCGTCATCCGGCTTCCGGAGCAGCACATTTCCTTTCCCGTTACGTCTCGTGCTCGGTCATAAACGCGGGGGACGGGTCGAACGAGCACCCGACACAGGGGCTACTCGACCTGTACGCAATACTTAAAGTAAAAAACAAGATTAAAGGCATCAAGATAGCTATTATAGGGGATATATTACACAGCAGAGTAGTGCGTTCCAACCTGCATTCCCTGGGACGGATGGGGGCGGACCTGTGGCTTTGCGGTCCGGCCACCCTCTTGCCAAGAGAGATGGCAAGATCCGGAGCAAAGTTGACGAACGATATCCGTGAGGCGGTTCGGGACGCGGATGTGGTGATGATGCTCAGGATTCAGTTGGAAAGACAGCATACCGCCTATTTCCCCTCTCTTCGGGAATATTCCCGCAAATACGGGTTGAACAGCGAGGTCTTCTCCCTGGCCAGGAAAGACGCCGTGATCATGCATCCGGGCCCGATCAACCGGGGGGTGGAATTGTCCGATGAACTGGCCGACAGTGCGCATTCGATCATTCTGAATCAGGTGGAGTCGGGTGTCGCCATTCGCATGGCGCTCCTGTACCTTCTCGCGGGAGGACACCATGCTGCTCATTAAGCAAGGGCGCGTGATCGATCCCGAATCAGGAAGGGACGAAACGGGGAATATCGTGATTTCGGCCGGGAAGATAACGGATTATCTTCCCGGCAAGGCTCCGAAAAACTTCGAAGGAACGGTGATCGACGCGGCAGGGCACTGGGTCCTCCCGGGCCTGATCGACATGCATGTCCACCTGCGCGACCCCGGTTTCGAGTGGAAAGAGGACATACGGTCGGGAACGGTTGCCGCCGCTGCCGGGGGATTTTCCTCCGTTGCATGCATGGCGAACACCAGCCCGGTAAACGATCACGCGGAAGTGACGCGGTACATCCGGGAGAAAGCCGCCTCCCAGGGGGCTGCGAACGTATTCCCCGTGGCAGCGGTTACGCGCGGGATGGAAGGCAAGGAAATGACCGACTTCGCCGAACTTTTCGAGGCCGGGGCGGTCGCATTCTCCGACGACGGGAAACCGGTACGGAACGCGTTGATGTTACGGCGTGCGCTCGAATACGCAAGGGCTTTCGATTTCCTGATCATGGAACACGCGGAAGACCATGACCTGTCCGAAGGGGGAGCGGCAAACGAGGGGTGGGCGGCCCTTAGGCTCGGGATCCCCGGCATCCCTTCCGCCTCCGAGGAGGTCGCCATCGCACGGGACATTCTCCTTGCGCGGCTTACGGGCGGGCGCATCCACATCCAGCACATCAGTACCAAGATGGGGGTCGATCTTCTCCGGATGGCAAAAAAGGCGGGACTTCGCGTAACCGGCGAAACCGCACCGCATTACTTCACGCTCACCGACGCCGCGATCGAGGGGTACAACACGAACGCCAAGATGAGCCCTCCTCTCCGGGGAGAAGAGGACAGGATGGCGATCCTCGAAGGGATCGTGGACGGGACGATCGACGCCATCGCGAGCGATCATGCCCCGCACGACGATTTAACGAAGCGGTGCGAATTCACAGCCGCGTCCAACGGGATCATCGGCCTGGAGACCGCGCTTCCCCTGTCGATGTCGCTCCTCGCGGGAGGAAAAGTCACTCCGGCGCGTCTCGTGGAACTCCTGAGCGTAAGCCCCGCCCGCATCCTCGGACTCAAAGGGAAAGGATCCCTCCGGAAGGGGTCCGACGGCGACGTCACGATCGTGAATCCGGAAGACGAGTGGGAATTCCAGGAGTCTGACGTCCGTTCGAAATCACGCAACAGCCCGTTCTTCGGGTGGAAGATGAAGGGGCGGGCCGTTGCCGTCCTCTGCGGTGGACGTGTCACGCATTCCCTCCTGAGAGATGTCGCCGCGGATGTCTGAACGGAAAGCGATCCTTGCCCTTGCCGACGGCACCGTATACCACGGAACCGCTTTCGGGCACATCGGCGAAAGCGGCGGGGAAGTCGTCTTCAATACCGGGATGACCGGATACCAGGAGGTGCTCACGGACCCTTCCTACAAGGGGCAGATGGTGACGATGACCTGCCCCGAGATCGGAAACACCGGGATCAATCCGGACGACATGGAGTCCTCCCGCCCCTGGGTGGAGGGGTTCATCGTACGGGAAGCGTGGCGGCTTCCCTCGAACTGGCGCCACGTGGAGTCCCTGGACGGGTACCTTCGCAGGTACCACATCAGCGGGATTTCAGGAATCGACACCCGGGCCCTGACGAGACGTCTCCGCGACGGAGGCTCGCAGGCGGGAATCATCTCCTCCGTGGATTTCGAAGAAAAGCGGCTCGTGGAAAAGGCGAAGGGGCTCCCGCCGATCGTCGGTCGCGACCTCGTCCGGGAAGTTACGTCGAACCGGGAAACCCGCTGGGAGTCGGGCGACTGGGACCTCGTGAAAGGGTACCTGCCCGCAGCAGAGTACCGCTCCCGGTTCGGCAGAGTCCCGAAGGTGATCGCCGTCGACTACGGGATCAAGCAGAACATCCTTCGAATGCTCGTCTCCCACGGCATGGAGGTGACGCTGGTCCCTTCGGAGACGTCCGCCTCCGCGATCCTGGCGCGCAGGCCCGACGGCGTCTTCCTCTCCAACGGCCCCGGAGATCCCGAAGGCGTTCCGTACGCCATCGGCAACGTCCGGGAGCTGCTGGGGAAGGTGCCGATATTCGGAATATGCCTCGGTCACCAGATCATGGGTCTGGCTCTCGGGGGGAAGACGTTCAAGCTTTTGTTCGGACACCACGGGTTAAACCAGCCGGTGAAGGACCTTGCCACCGGCAGGGTCGAGATCACGAGCCAGAACCATAATTTCTCGGTGGACGCCCCGTCCCTCGGGGATCTGGCCCGGATCACACACGTCAATCTGAACGACAGGACGGTGGAAGGTTTGAGCGTTCCGTCGCTGCGCTGCTTCTCGGTGCAGTACCATCCGGAGGCCTCCCCGGGCCCCCACGATTCCCGCTACCTGTTCTCGCGATTCTACCGGGTTCTCATCGGGGAAGAGGAACTGTAGATGACGATCGCGGGATTGCACACGTTCCTCTAAGGAGATCTAGTGCCGAAACGTACCGATATTCGGAAAATCCTCCTCATCGGCTCCGGCCCCATCATCATCGGCCAGGCGTGCGAGTTCGACTACTCCGGGACCCAGGCGTGCAAGGCGCTGAAGGAAGAAGGGTACACGGTCGTGCTGGTGAACAGCAATCCCGCGACGATCATGACCGACACCGATTTCGCCGACCGCACCTACATCGAACCGATCACCCCGGAGATGGTGACGAAGATCATCGACCGGGAGCGGCCCGACGCCCTTCTCCCCACCATCGGCGGACAGACGGGACTGAATATCGCCGTATCGCTCCACGAGATGGGGGTCCTCAAGGAGTATGGCGTGGAGCTTATCGGGGCCAACTTCGACGCCATCCAGAAAGCCGAGGACCGGGACCTGTTCCGGAAGGCGATGGAGAAGCTTGGTCTCGTCGTCCCCCGGTCCGGCACCATCCGGTCCCTGGAAGAGGCGCTCGAGGTCATCCCGCAGATCGGATACCCGGCCATCATCCGGCCCTCCTTCACCCTCGGGGGTACGGGCGCAGGAATCGCCTACAACAAGGAGGAGTACGAAGACGCGGTTCGCTGGGCCCTGGACGCGTCTCCGAAACGGACCGTTCTCATCGAGCAGTCGGTCATCGGGTGGAAGGAATTCGAGCTCGAGGTGATGCGGGACCTGAAGGACAACGTGGTGATCATCTGCTCGATCGAAAACCTCGACCCGATGGGAGTCCATACCGGCGACTCGATCACGGTCGCTCCCGCGCAGACGCTCACCGACAAGGAATACCAGCTGATGCGCAATGCCGCCATCGCCATCATCCGGGAAATCGGCGTGGACACGGGAGGAAGCAACATCCAGTTCGCCGTTCACCCCGACACGGGGGAGATGGTGATCATCGAGATGAACCCCCGCGTTTCCCGGTCCTCCGCCCTGGCGTCCAAGGCGACCGGGTTCCCCATCGCGAAAATCGCCGCGAAACTCGCGGTCGGCTATACCCTCGACGAAATTCCCAACGACATCACCCGGGAGACTCCCGCTTCCTTCGAGCCCACCATCGACTACGTCGTGACCAAGATCCCCCGGTTCACCTTCGAGAAGTTCCCCCAGACGGAGGACGTCCTCGGAACGCAGATGAAATCGGTGGGAGAGGTGATGGCGATCGGCAGGACCTTCAAGGAATCACTCCAGAAGGCGCTCCGTTCCCTCGAAATCGACGTATACGGGTTCGACCCGGTGCTTCCACCCGTGTCGTCGGATACCCGGAAGAATGCGATTGCGGAGAACCTGCGAAGGCCCAATTCCCAGCGGTTGCTGTACATCGGGGAAGCCATCCGGGAGGGTTTTCGGATCGAGGAGATCAACGGGATGACCGGGATCGACATCTGGTTCCTCGAGAACATCCGGCAGATCATCGCGGAAGAGGAAAGCCTTAAAAATTGGGGAGACCGGTTCCGGGCGCTCGCGGGGGGTGGAGAGATCGCCCGTGAGGAGACGGCCCCCCTATTGCGCGCGAAATCGATGGGGTTTTCCGACAGGAGACTCGCGGGACTCTTCGGGACGACCGAAGATTCGGTCCGGGAATTCCGTCTTCGCGCGGGGATTCGGCCCGGGTTCAAAAGGGTGGACACGTGCGGTGCGGAGTTCGAGGCGTACACTCCCTACCTGTATTCCTCCTACGACGAGGAGAACGAGGCAATGCCATCCTCCCGGAAGAAGGTGGTGATCCTCGGAGGGGGGCCCAACCGGATAGGGCAAGGGATCGAGTTCGACTACTGCTGCGTGCACGGTGCCTTCGCTTTGCAAGAGGAAGGGTTCGAGACGATCATGGTCAACTGCAATCCCGAGACGGTTTCCACCGACTACGACACCTCGGATCGGCTCTACTTCGAACCGCTTACCAAAGAGGATGTTCTCGCGATCATTGAGGAGGAAAAGCCCGAAGGCGTCATCGTCCAGTTCGGCGGCCAGACGCCGCTGAAGCTCGCGATCCCCCTCCAAAAGGAGGGGGTGCCGATCATTGGGACCTCCCCCGACAGCATCGACCGGGCGGAGGACCGGGAACGATTCAAGGACCTCCTCGACCTTCTGAAGCTCAGGCAGCCTCCGAACGGAATCGCCCGGTCCGCCGAGGAGGCGGAAACCATCGCCTCGCGGATCGGGTACCCCGTGCTCCTCAGGCCGTCCTATGTCCTGGGGGGACGCGCCATGGAGATTGTCCACGACGAAGAAGGGCTTAGGAAATACCTGGCGCAAGCGGTCCAGGCGTCCGAGGAAAAGCCTGTGCTGATCGACAAGTTTCTCGAGGACGCAATCGAGATCGACGTCGACGCGATCGCCGACGGGGAGACCGTCGTCATCGGCGGAGTGATGGAGCACATCGAGGAGGCGGGGGTCCACTCGGGCGACTCCGCATGCTCCCTCCCGCCCCACTCGATTTCCCTTGAGATCACGCAGGAGATCATCCGCCAGGCGAAGGTCCTCGCAACGGAACTTAAGGTTGTAGGCCTGATGAACATGCAGTTCGCCGTCCAGAAGGGGGAGATCTTCCTTCTGGAAGTAAACCCCCGCGCCTCCCGAACCGTCCCTTTCGTGAGCAAGGCGATCGGGATCCCCCTGGCGAAACTGGCGGCCAAGGTCATGGTGGGCCGGAAGCTTACCGACCTCGGATTCACGGAGTATATCGTCCCGGAACACATTAGCGTCAAGGAAGCGGTGTTTCCCTTCATCAAGTTTCCGGGCGTCGACACGCTTCTCGGCCCCGAGATGAAGTCCACCGGCGAGGTGATGGGGATCGACGTCAAGTTCGGAAGGGCGTTCGCCAAGGCGCAGATCGCCGCGGGGATGATGCTTCCGAAGGAAGGCAAGGTGTTTGTTAGCGTCCGCGACGCCGACAAGTCCGGGGTACTCGGTCCCGCCCGGATGCTCCACGAGTGCGGATTCCGGATCGCGGCCACCGGGGGCACCGCCGATTTCCTGACCCGTCACAACATCCCGGCGGAGCCCATTTTAAAAATAAACGAGGGACGTCCCCACGTCGCCGACCTCATCAAGAACGGGGAGATCGACCTCGTCATCAATACGCCTCTCGGGGCGCAGTCCAAGGCCGATTCGTATTACATCCGCCGGACCGCGCTCATCTACAATATCCCGTACGTCACGACGCTTGCCGCGGCAAAGGCAGTGGCCCACGCGATCCTCCACCTGACCGAAGAAGACCTCTCCGTCCGGAGTCTGCAGGAATACCACGGTGCTCGGGAACGGCAAGCCCGGGACCGGGCACAGGACGGCGGGACCGGGCGATAAGGGTGTCGGATACTCCCTCCATCCAGTTCGTCAAGGGGGTGGGGCCCAGGCTCGCCGAAAAATTTGCCGCCCGCGGCATCCGGACACCGCACGATGCCCTCTTTTTCTTCCCGCGGGGATACGAGGACCGGAGGCGGATCATTCCCTTGCGATCGGTAAAACCCGGGATGACCGTGCCGGTCAAGGGGCAGATTCTTGCGGTGCAAGGGAGCGGGCGGGGTTGGTGGGGAAGGCGCCTGCTCGAGGTGGTCATCTCCGACGGAACCGGCCGTCTTTCCGCAAAGTGGTTTCACTACCGGCCATCGCTTGCGGAGAGATTCCGGGTCGGGGAGACCGTCTTCCTGTGCGGTGCCGTGAGACTCTTTCAGTTCCGGCTCGAGATGCACCACCCCGAGATTCTCGCGGTCGCAGAGGAGTTCGACCCGGTGAACATGGGCCGGATCGTACCGGTGTACCCCGCTGTCGAAGGGATCCCCCCTCGCACGCTCCGGAAGATCCAGTGGGAGGTCGTACGGAAATACGCCGCCGCGGAGAAGGAGTTCTTCCCCGGGTGGATCCTCGATGCCGCACGCGTTCCTCCGGTCCACGAATCGCTCGAGACGCTGCATTTTCCTCCTCCGGAATCGGACGCGGAAGCGCTCCTCTCCTTTTCCTCCCCCCCCCAGCAACGCCTCATCTTCGGGGAACTGTTCTACATCCAGTGGGCCCTGGCCATGCGACGGTCCGGGATGATGAAGGAAGCCGCGGAACCGCTGCCGTGGGACAGGGAGATCGTGGAGGAGATCAAGCGAAGGCTTCCCTTCCGGCTGACGGACGCGCAGCGCAGGGTCTTAAACGAGATTCTGAAGGACATGTCCCTTCCCCACCCGATGCACCGGCTTCTGCAGGGGGACGTGGGGAGCGGAAAGACGATCGTCGCCTGGGTAGCATCGATGGTGGCCTGGAGAAAAGGATCTCAAACGGCGCTCATGGCTCCCACCGAGATCCTTGCGGAGCAGCATTTCAGCCGGTTCTCCTCCCTGTGCCGAGACCTTCCTTTGCGGATCGTCCTTCTCACATCCTCGCTTTCCGCAAAAGAAAAGGAGAGGGTCAGGGAGGAGATCCGGGAGGGAAGAGCGGACGTGGTGATCGGGACACACGCCATCATCCAGGAAGGGGTCGAGTTCAAGAGGATGGCATTGGGGATTATCGACGAACAGCACAGGTTCGGCGTCCTGCAGCGGGCGGCCCTCCGGGGAAAGGGGAGGGTCTCCCCCCATCTCCTCGTGATGACAGCAACCCCGATCCCCCGGACCCTGGCAATGACTTTGTACGGAGACCTGGACGTCTCCGTCATCGACGAGATGCCTCCCGGCAGGATCCCGGTGGAGACGAAGGTCGTGACGGAGGACCGGAGGAAGGAGGCCCGGGAGCGGTTGCACAGGGAAATTGCGACGGGAGGGCGTGCATACATCATCCTTCCGCTCGTGGAGGAGTCGGAAAAACTCTCGTTGCGCGATGCCAAGAGGACGTTTGAACAGGTCCGCAAAGAATACCCCGGTACCGGGGTCGGCCTCCTGCACGGCCGGATGAAGGCCGAGGAGAAGGAGACCGTGATGAGGCGCTTCCAGGAGGGGGAGATCCGGATTCTCGTCTCCACGACCGTCGTCGAGGTGGGGGTGGACGTCCCGGAGGCCACGGTGATGATGGTGGAGCACGCAGAGCGGTTCGGACTCTCCCAGCTCCACCAGCTCCGCGGGCGCGTCGGAAGGAAGAACCGCCCTTCCGTCTGCCTGCTGATGGTCGGGCGAGAGCAGGGGGAGGAGGCGGCCGCGCGCCTTTCCGTGATGGAAAGGACGAACGACGGCTTCCGGATCGCCGAGGAGGACCTGAAGATCCGGGGCCCCGGGGAATTCGCCGGCGTCCGGCAATCGGGGATCCCCGACCTCGTGTTTTCCGACATCGTCCGGGACGCACGGATCCTCGCCAAGTCCCGGGAGATCGCCAACCTGCTTCTGGTCCGGGACCCGGACCTCACCCACCCCGAGCACGCGGGGCTGAAACGTTGGATCCAAGAGAAGGAATCCGCAGGTAAAACCTTCGAATAACAACGACGCTTTACTCCTCCCCTTGCAATCCCGATAGGATGTGTATTAGTATACACATAGGAGGTGGCGCATGGGTCGTACTAACGTCGTCCTTGATGAGAAGCTCATAGAGGAGGCCAAGAAACTCGCCGGAGAAAAAACCGCACGCGAGACGATCGACCTTGCCCTTCGTGAATTCGTCGCCAGGCGGAAACGCAAGGACATTCTCGCCTGGGAAGGAAAACTCCGCTGGGAGGGCGACCTCGACCGGATGCGCCGTTCCCGATGATCATCCTGGCCGATACCAGTGTCTGGATCGATTTTTTCGCGGGCCGCGACACGACGCAGACGAGGTTCTTCAAGGAGGCAATTAGAAAAGGCGACGACGTTGCCCTCACAGAACTTGTTCTGGCGGAAATTCTGCAGGGGATTCCGTCTGATGCCGGATTCGCGAAGCTTCGGAAAGTTCTTTCTTCCTTTCGAAGGTTGCGCCCCGCATCGGAGGAGACGTACGTTCGTGCGGCCGGACTCTATCGAACCGGAAGAAAACGAGGAGTAACCATTCGCAGTCTTATCGATTGTCTCATTGCGGCAATTGCCATGGAACATGGCGCTTCGGTCCTGCACCGGGACAGAGACTATGAGCGGATATCTGAATATTCTCCATTGAAGACGATCCCCGGAAAACAGTAAACATTCCGACGAACGGGAACGCAATCCACAACGCAAAGTAATTACAAAAAAACTGCCTCAGTAGTGGGACAGAGCTGATATCCAAGGGCCTGAATCGAACAACTGATGGCGATTAGCTATTAATATCAGGGGAATACCCCACCTTTACTCACTAAATGGTTCATTTCACAAATACAGCAACGTATCCGTGTGGGTATCCCTGTGCCAGGTGCTCGCGGGCGGCTTCCTCTCTGCGGGGGGACATTCCCCCACCGGGGACACTCCTTTAATTCTCATCGAAAAAAACAGGAATGTCCCGGGTGTGCAAGGTGCCCGGGACCGGCTTCGCAGCCTCCCCCATCCGCAGCGGTATACCACTGCTCCGGGGGACTTCGTCGGAGGGGGGCTCCGTTCGTGGCTCGCCGTGCGTTGATCCTGCACGGCTGCGCTTAACCTCACTGCGCCCCCCTCCTGCGGCTGCTACGCCAGCAACCAAGGACACGGGGCGAGACGGGGGTTCCTCGGAGCGGTGTGCGAGGACACTCCTCTCCCTCATACCGGAGATGAATCAGTAATGTCCCCCCGCGTAGCGGAACAGAAACCGCTCTCCGACCGGGGACCAGTGCGCAGTGGGGGTTCCGCGGAGCGGCCTATGGAGCGAGGGGGAAATTGTGTCGAGCGGAATGGCAGCGAGCGGGCGAAAGATCGCGAGCGTAGCGGAGGGGAATCCCCCGCGAGCACCCGTCCCAGGGAGAGGAAACGCCACAGGGCACCGGGAATTGGCGGTCGCGCTGCCGAAATTGACTTACTACGCCAGATTCATTAGCATATCTTGTTTACACTGCCCCAGGAGGCCGTGCATGGAGGATTTCCCACGGATAAAGCGACTTCCGCCCTACGTTCTGTCCGTCGTGACGGATCTCAAGGCGAAGATGCGCAAGACAGGCGAGGATATCATCGATCTCGGGATGGGAAACCCTGATCTCCCGACGCCGAAACATATCGTCGACAAACTGATTGAAGCCTCCAGGAACCCCCGCAACCACCGCTACTCCGCCTCGAGGGGGATTCCGAAGCTTCGGCTTGCCATCTGCAACTGGTACAAGCGGAAATACCACATAGAACTGGATCCGGACACCGAGGCGATCGCCACCATCGGGGCCAAGGAGGGGCTGTCCCACCTCGTTCTGGCGGTGATGGGGCCCGGCGACATCGCCCTCGTCCCGAACCCCACCTACCCGATCCACGCCTACTCCGTGATCATCGCAAATGCGGACGTGCGGTCGATCTCGCTCACCAGCGGGGAGGGGGACTTCCTGGACCGGACCCGCCGGGCGATGAAGACGATATGGCCCAAACCGAAGATGCTGATCATCTCTTTCCCCCATAACCCGACGACGGAGGTGGTGGACATCGAGTTCTTCCGCCGCATCGTCGAGTTTGCCAAGGAGAATGAGCTCCTGGTAGTCCACGACCTCGCTTACGCCGATCTCGTGTACGACGGGTACAAGGCGCCTTCCATCCTGCAGGTCCCCGGCGCCAAGGACGTGGCCGTGGAACTGTACTCCATGTCCAAGGGGTATTCGATGCCCGGGTGGCGCGTCGGGTTCGTCGTGGGTAACAGGCGGATGATCGAAGCCCTGGCGCGCATCAAGAGCTACCTCGACTACGGGATGTTCCAGGCGATCCAGGTTGCCGCCACCGTGGGCCTTAACGGTCCGTACCGCGTGGTGGAGGAGGCGGTGGAGGTCTACAGGAAGCGCAGGAACTGCCTGGTGGACGGCTTCGCACGGATCGGATGGGAATTCCCGAAGCCTCAGGGGACGATGTTCGTCTGGGCCCCTATCCCCGAGCCGTTCCGGGCGATGGGCTCGGTGGAGTTCTCCAAACTACTGTTGACAAAAGGGAAAGTGGCAGTCTCCCCCGGCGTGGGATTCGGGGAGCACGGGGAGGGATTCGTACGGTTCGCTCTGGTGGAAAACGAGCACCGGATCCGGCAGGCGATCCGCGGCGCGAAGACCCTTCTGCAGAAGCCCGTCAAGGTGAGAGCCAGATGACCGTGGGAGGGAAGGAAATCGGAGTAGGGATCATCGGCTTCGGGACCGTCGGCTCGGGTACGGCGAGGCTCCTCCTGGAAAACGCCGAGCTTCTGCGCCGGAGGGTTGGAATCCCCATCCGGCTTGTCCAGGTTGCCGACATCGACCTCGAACGGGACCGCGGGGTTTCGCTTCCCCACGGCATGCTGACCGATGACGGATTCCAGGTGGTCCGGAACCCGGCCGTCCACATCGTGGTCGAACTGGTGGGTGGGAAGGGGGCCGCCAGGGATTTCCTTCTCGAGGCGATCCGCCAGGGGAAATCGGTCGTGACCGCGAACAAGGCCCTCCTGGCCGAGCACGGGGAGGAAATCAGCAAGGCCGTGGACGCCGCCGGGGTGGATATCGGGTTCGAAGCCAGCGTCGGGGGGGGGATCCCCATCATCCGTGCGATGCGGGAAGGACTTGCCGCCAACCGGATCAACGAGATCTACGGGATCATCAACGGGACGTGCAACTACATCCTCAGTCGGATGACCAACGAGGGGAAAGAGTTCGCGGACGTCCTGGCAGAGGCGCAATCGATCGGTCTCGCGGAGGCCGATCCGTCCTTCGACGTGGACGGGGTCGACTCCGCCCACAAGCTGTCCATTCTCGTGTGGCTGGCCACCGGGGAGAACATCCCCCTCGAGAATATCTACGTCGAGGGGATCCGTGACGTCTCCTCGCAGGATATTGCGTTCGCGCGAGAGTTCGGGTACACGATCAAACTGCTCGCCATCGCGAAACAGAAGGGGAACGGCATCGAGGTGCACGTGCACCCGACGATGATCCCTTCCGACCACCTTCTGGCCACGGTCGGCGGGGCATACAACGCGATCTACGTAAAAGGCGACTTCGTCGGTTCTTCGATGTACTACGGAGAGGGGGCCGGAAAGGACCCGACGGCATCCGCCGTGGTGAGCGACGTGATCGAGATCGCGCGCAACATCGGCAAGGGCGCCACCGGACGGATCCCCCCGAGCGGATTCCACAACCGGTTTTCCGGAAAGGGAACACCCGTGTCCCCCTTCACCGAAGTGGACTCGGAGTATTACCTGCGATTCCAGGTGGTCGACAAGCCCGGCGTCCTGTCCAAGATCGCCGGGGTACTCGGGAGCCACCAGATCAGCATATCCTCCGTCCTCCAGAAAGGGAGGAAGCAGGAGAGCGCGGTTTCGATATTCATCGTGACCCACCATGCGAAGGAAAAGGCCATGCGCGCCGCTCTGGAGGAGACCGACCGGCTCCCCGTCGTCCTCGACCGTACCCGTATGATCCGGATCGAAAACAACTTGTAACCGAAAAACAGGAAACCGTCCCATGCACCGAAAAGGAATCATCCGCCGATACCGCGACCTCCTGCCTGCCGTTCCCGAGGAGTGCGTCGTGACCCTGCTCGAGGGAAACACCCCTCTCGTGCCGGCGCAAAACCTTGCCCGATCCATCGCCCCGGGGACGGAGATCTACCTCAAGTGCGAGGGGCTGAATCCAACGGGATCGTTCAAGGACCGCGGGATGACGATGGCGGTGTCGGTGGCGAAGGCGAAAGGGGCGGACTCGGTGATCTGCGCGTCCACCGGCAACACGTCGGCCTCCGCGGCAGCCTACGCGGCGAGAGCCGGGATGAAGGCGTTCGTCCTCATACCGGAGGGAAAGATCGCACACGGCAAGCTCTCCCAGGCGATGATCCACGGCGCACAGGTCATCCAGATCCTGGGAAACTTCGACGACGCGCTGGGGCTCGTGCGGGAAATATCGGAAAAGTATCCGGTGACCCTGGTCAACTCGGTCAACCCGTACCGCATCGAAGGGCAGAAAACCGCAGCCTTCGAGGTCTGCGACGCCCTGGGGGACGCGCCCGACTGCCACGTTCTCCCCGTGGGCAACGCAGGGAACATCACCGCCTACTGGGCCGGCTACAAGGCTTACCATGCGGCCGGCCGCTCGAAACGCCTGCCCAGGATGCTGGGGTGGCAGGCCGAGGGAGCCGCCCCCATCGTCAGGGGACATCCGATACGAAAGCCCGAGACGGTCGCGACCGCCATCCGGATCGGGAATCCCGCCTCGTGGAAACAGGCCGAGGCGGCGCGCGACGAATCGGGGGGGTTGATACGCATGGTCAGCGACGCGGAAATCCTCGAGGCATACAAGCTTATTGCCGAATCCGAAGGGATTTTCTGTGAACCAGCCTCGGCAGCGTCGGTTGCCGGCGTGATAAAATTGGGCAAGGAGTCGTTTTTCCGAAAAGGGGAGCGGATCGTCTGTACCCTGACCGGGCACGGCCTGAAGGACCCGGATAACGCGATCGCCCAGTCCGATGATCCTGTCACCATTCCGTCGGACATGGCGGAGGCCCTTAAGATCCTCGGTTTCTGAAGGAGAGGCAACGTGGCGCGAAAATTCATCATTCTCATTGGAGACGGGATGGCCGACTGGCCAATCCCGTCCATCGGCGACAGAACCCCTCTGGAGGCGGCGAACAAGCCACATATGGATTTCATGGCCTCGCAGGGATCGTTGGGCATGGTCCAGGTGGTACCGGAAGACATGTACCCGGGAAGCGACGTATCGAACTTGAGCATCATCGGATACGACCCGCGGGAAGTGTACACGGGGCGCTCCCCCCTCGAGGCTGCATCCATGGGAGTGGAGCTTGGAAAAGACGATGTTGCCGTGCGGTGCAACGTGGTCTCCCTGAAATACCACGGGGCGAAGTCCGAGATGGAGGATTTCTCCGCGGGGCACATCAGCACGGGGGAGGCCACCGAGCTTCTCCATGCGCTACAGGCGAAGGTCGCAGACAAGGGCGTTCGCTTCTACCCGGGAGTGAGCTACCGGCATCTCATGGTCTGGCCCGGCGGCAACGACGCCGTCTTGACGGTGCCCCCGCACGACATTCACGGCAAAAACATCACCGATTCCCTGCCAAGGGGGGAAGGCGCGGAATTCCTGCTGGAAATAATGGAAATCTCGAGGGAGGTATTCCCCGACCACCCCGTAAACCGGAAGAGGATCGATGCAGGGAAGCCGCCGGCGAACTCCATCTGGTTATGGGGCCAGGGAAAAGCCCCGAGAATGATGACGTTCCGGGAGAAGTACGGCGTTACCGGTTCGGTCGTCGCGGCGGTCGACCTCATCCGGGGTATCGGCATTTACGCGGGACTCGAGTTGGTAAACGTCCCCGGGGCCACCGGGTACATCGATACGAATTTCCGCGGGAAGGCGGAGTACGCGCTCCGGGAGCTCGAGAACAAGGACTTCGTGCTGATCCACGTGGAGGCGCCTGACGAGGCAGGGCACAACGGGAGCGCCCCGGACAAGATCCGGACCATCGAGAGGATCGACGAGGATATGGTGGGGCCCATCCTGGCCCGCGCCAGGAACGACGGAGACCTGACCGTTCTGGTACTGCCCGATCATTCGACGCCGGTAGCCATCCGGACCCACTCCCAGGAGCCGGTACCGTTCACCTTTTATCCCTCTCCTCCCGGTCTGCTGTCCTTCCCCGGCAAGCGGTACACCGAGGCGGATGCGAAAGCGACGGGACAGTTCCTGGACGCCGGAACGCGCCTTATCGGTTATCTGTTCGCGGGAAAAGATTCGTAGGGGACAATGGAAAAGGTCGCCACGGTCCGGGTTCTTTTCGCGGACACCGATGCCATGGGGATCGTCTATTACGCGAACTATCTGAAGTGGTTCGAAATGGGGCGAGTCGAGCTCATGAGGAGACTGGGAATGGAGTACCGGGAACTGACCGGTACCGGGATCCACCTCCCCGTCACGGAGGTCTCCGTCCGGTACCTCTCGCCGGCACGCTACGACGATCTCCTTGCGATTCATACGGAAATTCGGAAGTGCAAACGGGCGAGTATCGCTTTCGGGTACCGGATTGAGAGAGAGGACGGGGTCCTTCTGGCCAAAGGGGAAACCGTTCACGCATTCACGGACGGTGACGGGAAGATCGTACGCATCCCGGAGCCGTTCCTCGAGAAGACGGGATTCAGGCAACCATTATCGTAGAAAGGGGGGAGCCGTGGAACGAAACCTGGCACTTGAGGTGGTCCGAGTTACCGAGGCGGCCGCTCTTGCGGCGGCGAGACTGATGGGACGCGGAGACAACGTGGCCGCGGACCAGGCAGCCGTCGAAGCGATGCGAACCGCGTTCAATGCCGTCCAGTTCAAGGGGAAGGTCGTGATCGGAGAAGGGGAGCGGGATGAGGCCCCGATGCTCTATATCGGGGAGGAAGTCGGGGCGTCCGAAACCCCCTGCGTCGACATCGCCGTCGATCCCCTCGAGGGCACGACCATCGTGGCGACGGGCGGGAACAACGCACTTGCGGTCATCGCGATTGCGGAACAAGGAGGTTTTCTCCACGCGCCCGACACCTACATGCAGAAACTGGCGGTCGGACCCAAGGCCCGGGGGGTGATCGACATCACGGCCAGTCCGACCGAGAACCTTCGCAGAATCGCGAAGGCCCTGAAGGTGTATGTCGAGGACCTGTGCGTCGTGATCCTCGACCGGCCAAGGCACCAGGATCTGATCGGGGAGGTCCGCGCGGCCGGGGCGCGCATCAAACTGATCGGCGACGGAGACGTGGCGGCCGCCATCGCGACCGCGAAGGAAGGAACCGATGTCAACGTCCTGATGGGAACGGGAGGGGCCCCCGAAGGAGTCCTGGCGGCGGCGGCATTGAAATGTCTGGGAGGAGATTTCCAGGGAATCCTTAAATTCCGGAACAAGGAGGAGGCGGAACGGGCCAAGGCCATGGGAGTAGACGACCCGAACAAGGTGTACAAGCTGGAGGACCTGGCCCGCAGCGATGTCATGTTCGCAGCAACCGGCGTCACCTTCGGGAACTTCCTGAAAGGGGTCCAGTTCTTCAGTGGGGGAGCGAACACGTATTCCGTCGTCATGCGGTCGAAGTCCCGGACGATCCGCTTCATCGACACCACGCACTACTTCGAGTTCAAGCCGAAATACGACTGATGACGTAAGGGAAGCGATGCCGAGAACCGCACCACTACCCAAGGGCAGGATCGAGATCGATTTCGAACGGTGCAAGGCGTGCGAGCTTTGCATCCCGGCCTGTCCGAAAAACTGTATCGAGATGGGAACCGGGACCAACCGGCAAGGGTTCGCCGCGACGGTCTTCGCGCGCCCCGGCGACTGCACGGGCTGCGCCGTATGCGCAGAGTGCTGCCCCGACGTCTGCATCCGGGTGTGGCGATGACGCCTGAACCGGTCGGGATCAAGCGGGAGCTGATGAAGGGGAACGTGGCGATCTGCGCAGGCGCCATCACGGCGGGGTGCCGATTCTACTACGGATACCCGATTACTCCCCAGAACGATATCCCGGAGTACCTTTCCGCCCACCTGCCGGCCATCGGGGGGACGTTCCTCCAGGCGGAAAGCGAAGTCGCCACGATCAACTACATCCTCGGGACGTCGGCTTCCGGGAAGCGGGTCATGACCTCCTCGTCCGGGCCGGGGATCTCGCTCATGCAGGAGGGGCTCTCGTACATGGCGGGGTCGGAACTGCCGGCCGTGATCGTCAACATATCCCGCTCGGGGCCGGGCCTCGGCGGGATCGCCCCCTCCCAGGGGGATTACTTCCAGGCGACAAAATGCGGAGGCCACGGCGGGTACAGAATGCCGGTGCTGGCGCCGCACTCCGTTCAGGAAATGTATTCCCTGACCATGCTCGCGTTCGACCTGGCGGACAAGTACCGGAACCCGGTCATGATCCTGGGAGACGCCGTCATCGGACAGATGAAGGAGCCGTTCGTCCCCACCCCGTACGTCTCCACGGTTCCGGAGGAGAAACCGTGGTCCCTGACCGGGTGCGCAGGCCGCCCCCGTCGGATCATCAAATCCCTCCACCTCAAGGACGACGAGATCGAGGCGCACAACTGGAAGCTCCATCGGAAATACATGACGATGCGGGAAGAGGAAGTTCGCTACGAGCCAACCCATCTGGAAGGGGCAGGGATCGTGATCGTAGCCTTCGGGACCGCCGCGCGGATCAGCAAGACGGCCATCCAGTGGGCGAGGGCGGAAGGCCTCCCGGTGGGGATGCTCCGCCCGGTCACGCTGTTCCCCTTTCCGTCGCGGGAGGTAGACGAGGCCGTCTCCCGGGCGGACGCCGTGCTCGTGATCGAGATGAACACGGGGCAGATGCTCGAGGACGTCCTGATAAGTACCCGGCACCACGACAAGATCCGGTTCCTGGGAAAGCCTTGCGCCATCCCCACACCTGAGGAGATCCTCCAGGAGATCCGGAGCCTGGCAGGGGAGATCGGGGTGAAGGCGGGAAACGTACGATGAAAAATAAAGCGAAGGAAAAATTCACGAAGCAGGTCTTTTCGAGGCCCCGAAGCCTCGTCGATGTCAGTACCCACTACTGCCCGGGATGCCACCACGGGATCGCGCACCGGATCCTCGCGGAGACGATCGATCACTTCGACCTCCGCGAGAAGACGATCGGCGTAGCCCCCGTGGGATGCGCGGTGCTTATGTACGACTATTTCGACGTCGATTTCGTGGAGGCCCCCCACGGGCGGGCCCCGGCGGTTGCAACGGGGGTCAAACGCGCCCAGCCGGACAGGTTCGTGTTCACCTACCAGGGAGACGGAGACCTGGCCGCAATCGGGACGTCCGAAATCATCCACGCGGCGAATCGGGGGGAGAACCTCACGGTCCTGTTCATCAACAATACGACGTACGGGATGACGGGAGGGCAGATGGCCCCGACCACGATGCTCGGCCAGAAGACGTCGACATCCCCGTACGGGAGGGATTATAGAAACGACGGATACCCCATCCGGATAGCGGAAATGCTTGCGACCCTCGAAGGGACGGCGTTCTCCGCGCGCGTCGCCACGAGCACGCCCGCGCAGATCCGGAAAGCGAAGGAAGCGGTGAAAAAAGCGTTTGACATGCAGATCCGGGAAATGGGGTTTTCCATCGTCGAAATCCTCTCCACGTGCCCGACCAACTGGGGGATGAAGCCGCTCGATGCGCAGAAGCGCGTTCTTGGCGAAATATCCGGGTATTACCCCCTCGGGGTGTACAAGGAGCGAAAGCAGGCGGACTTCGCGTGAACACCGACGTCATCATGGCCGGATTCGGCGGGCAGGGAATCCTGATGATCGGGACCCTCCTTTCCATCGCTGCGATGGAAGAAGGGAAGAGCGTGACTTTCTTTCCCGCATACGGCGTGGAGATGCGGGGAGGGACGGCCAACTGCACGGTCGTCATCTCGGGCGAAGAGATCGGCTCACCCGTAGTCGGGCACCCGAAATCGTGCGTCGTCATGAACGGCCCCTCCCTCGAAAAATATCTTCCCTTCGTGCAAAAGGGGGGAAACCTGATCCTCAATCGCTCGCTCGTCGATCCCGCGAGGGTGACCCGGACGGACCTGAACGTTCTGTCGATCCCCGCCAACGATATCGCACGCGAGAAGGTGAAGACTCCGCAGCTCGCCTCGATGGTGGCGCTGGGAGCATACATCGCCGTGACGGGCGTGGTGCGGATGCGTACTCTGTTCGATTGCCTCCCTAAAGTCGTTTCGAAAAAGTACGAGCGGTTCATCCCGCTCAACGTCAACGCCCTGAAGGAGGGGGAATCCTTTGCCAGAAATCGCGCGTGACGACTCCATGGACGACCTGCTGTCCAGGATCGCCGAGGAGTCCGGCGACTTCAGCTTCCATTCGACCATCCCCCATCACGTCCACTCCACCGAGGAGAAGGAGGCCCTGATCCTCGCCGTCATCTTCCGAGGGAAATAAATGGGACGGCCCGACTCCGACGATCTGTTTTCCGCGCGGGTCTAAGGGATGCCCTCCGGAGTGGAGTGGGCCCTTCGGTTTGCCTCGGAGGTCTGTCGGAACCCGGTGGCCGCGGTATCCCGCTGGAAGATGCTGTCGGGCCGGAAAGCGGCGGGATGCATCCCGATCTACGTCCCCGAGGAGGTTCTGTACGCCGCGGGGATATTGCCGGTCACCATCTGGGGCAACGAATTCTCCCATTCGTCCCGTCGGGGGATCCCCCCCTTCGTGTGCTCCGTGGCGGGCGGGGTGGTATCCGCCATCCGATCCGGCAAGTGGGGGGAAATCGATGCCTGGGTCTTTCCGTCTACTTGCGACACTTTCCAGAACGCCTTCGAAGTCCTTTTTCCCCCGGAAGCCGATCGCCCCCGGTTCCCCTTCGTCTTTCCCGCATCTTCCGAGACCCCCGGCGCGACAGAATATATGCTCGACCGGGTGGAGGCCTTTCGCGAGTGGGCAGGGGAGATCTCCGGAAGGATGGTGTCGGAGGGGGCACTGGAAAGGGCCATCAGGGTGTACAACGAAAATCTGCAGGCGTTCGGACTTCTCGAGCAAAGGATGAAGGATTCCCCCGGATCCTTTTCCGGAGTGGAATATTTCACGCTCTCCAGGGCGGGAATGGCGCTTCCCAGGGATGGACACACGAAAATTCTCAGGGCGGCTCTTTCCCGGTCGCGCGAGCCTTTCCGGAAGACACGGGCGAAAGTGTTCGTCACCGGGATGATGCCGACGGAACCGGTGATGGAAGCGATGGACGCGGCGGGCGCCGCGATCGTGGGGAACGACCTGGCGCTCGGACACCGGTACTATTCCGGGCCGGCGGACGAGACCGGGGACATGTTGTTGTCCCTCGCCCGCAGGCACTTGCGGAGGGACCCGTGCTCCACTCTGCACGGGTTAGCCCGGCCGCGTATCGAAGAACTCTTCCGGAGGTTCGACGACTCCGGCGCGAACAGGCTGCTTCTTCTCCGGATGCGACAGTGCGAACCGGAATCCGGCGATATCCCCGACATGGCCGATACTTCCCGGGATCGCGGGATTCCGTTTCTCAGCCTGGACATCGACCTGCAAGCGGAAGAGATGGCGTCCGCAAAGATGCGTATCGAGGCTTTCGTGGAAATGGGGGAGTAGGGGATGGCGAACCAGAAGCGCCTCAAAGCCGCGGAGAGAATGAAGGAACTGATGCTGCGTCAATTCCAGGCAGGGTGGCTCGCACGGGACGCGGGACGAAAGGTCGCCTTCGTCACAAGCGGTGCGCCCGTGGAATATCTGCTCGCAATGGACGTCGTTCCCGTATATCCCGAAAACCACGGTGCGGTCTGCGGAGTGGCCCGGGCGGGAGGGCGCCTGTGCCAGACCGCCGAGGAGAGAGGATACTCCCGGGACCTGTGCTCCTATTGGAAAATCGACTGGGGGGCGAGGACAAGTCCGGCGGAAAGCCCTACCGGGGGTCTTCCGGTGCCGGATTTTCTCCTGTGCGCGAACAACATCTGCCGAACCGTCGTCAAGTGGTACGAAGGGCTTGCCCGTTTCTACCGGGTTCCCCTCCTTCTTCTGGACATGCCTTTTCGCCATGCGAAAGAGGAGCCCGCTGCGAAGGAGTACGTCCTGAAGCAGTTCCGTAACCTCCCCCGGGAACTCTCACGGCTAACGGGGAGAAAATGGGACGAGGAGCGCTTCGAGGAGTCGGTTGTCCTGTCCGCGGAGGCATCCGCCCTCTGGCAGGAGTGCATCGATGCGAACTCGGCGCGGCCTGCTCCGACCACTGCCGCGGACCAGTTCCTCCTGATGGGGCCGCTCGTGACGATGCGGGGAACCCGGGAGGCGGTGGAATTCTATCGAGGCCTGCGG
>Ga0307380_10002439_pt1 | contig 26515 bp, 25 predicted proteins | sample UN3MG_FD_202239 | JGI IMG/M metagenome (GOLD analysis project Ga0307380, IMG submission 202239) | Soil microbial communities from Risofladan, Vaasa, Finland - UN-3 | ecosystem: Environmental > Terrestrial > Soil > Coastal area > Acid sulfate soil | place: Finland: Risofladan, Vaasa | collected... | reverse complement strand
CTTTCATATTCCCCCCGGCGGCATTAAGCAAAATATCAACTTTACCAAAATCTTTCATTATTTCATCTCGACAGATCTTAATCTTTTTAATATCCATCACATCTAAATAATAACCTTTAGCTTCTATACCTTCTGATTTTAATTCTTGGGCAACTTTATCGGCATTTACAATATCACATAAGGCTATCCTGGCTCCCGCTTTACCCAGCCCTCGGGCAATAGCAGAACCTAAAATCCCAGCACCCCCAGTAATCACCGCGGTCTTCTCTTTAAGACTAAACATTTTTAAATTTTTGTTCATCGTTCCCTCCTCCTTAATTCTAAAAGCTCTAAATGTCTCCTGATATGATTAGAAAGTTCCCGATAATGATCTTCCTCATACTGAAATAAAACTTTATAAATTCTATCTTTAAAGATATATTTTTCTTTATTATCCTTTGCCTTTAGAATAGAACCATAAGTTATGTGAATAAGTTGTCGAGAGTCATTCTGTTTGAAAAGATTTGTCAGTTCATCATCTGCAATTGCATCTATATCGGGTATACGGGAAAGGTCAGTAGTTAAATTATAAGATGCTCTATCCTTTTCAAAATTCTCCAAAGCAAGTCGATGAATCTCACGATAAAGAGCCGGGTCTTTCATAGCAATTACTTTTGCTTCCTCTAACCAGCTGGTCCCGGCAGTTTTAATATGACAAAGGCCACCTGTCTCTCGGAAAAAAATAGGATAAACAGAAAACTTATCACTCCCGGTATGAAGGGAAAGCTTATAGCCACCAATAGTTTTAGCTAAAATTGCGTGTAAAAAAAATTCCTTGGCAAACTGCTTCACATCCCCTTTATATTCTATCCCTTTTTGCCAATCTCCTAAGAAATGAAGAGCCAAATTTTGGAAATTTACTCCTCTCCTCTTGAATTCCAACACAACAAACAGATGGGCCAAAGGAGAAGTTACAGTAGGAGTTTCATCTACAGATATTTCTAAATCAAAATTACTCTTTTTATAATCCTTTAAAAATTCATAGCATTTCACCACATGATTTATAGCTTCAGAATAAGTAAGTGTAATTTCTTTTAATGATTTTTCATCAAAAATTAATTCTTTCCCATTAACCTTATATGACTTACCTAAATACAATTTTTTTATTTCTTTACTATTAGGAATTTGATTATAAAGTTGGTCTAATTCTTGTTTGCCTAACTTTTCAATATCATTTCTGATAAAATCGGAAGGGTCTATAGTAAACATTGTAAAGCCACAATCTACCGCTTCTTTTAGCTCTTTAATATTTTTTACATGATCGGCATCCGCCCCAAAAGGACCTTCATATCCAGCTTCAAAACAACCCCATATTGCATCATCTAAAACTTTCTGCCAATTTCTCTCAGTTCGAGCCATCTCTCTAACCGACTGCTGAGCTAAAATCGGAAAAATATCTTTACCCTGGAAAGCCTGAAGATGGGCTGGAGTAGCTATCCCTAAACGATCTCCTGTACCAAAAGAAGATTGAAGACCACAAAAAGAAGGGTTGAGGTGAGGAAATATTTCTCGTAATAGAGAAAGATTAAGATGGTTTAAATAACATTTCTTTATAATCAATTTATTTTCATCCACTATCTTCTCTTCTAAATTCTCCCCTTCAAATTTATTAGCAAGATTAGAAGGTGCCAAAATTATCAAATTTTTTTCTTTATCACCTTTCGTCATAAAAAAATAATTATCTTTTTCTGACTTTATAGAAGATGAATATGCCTTATATCTATCACTATAATGCTTATCAAAATACTGTAAAATATCCTGTTTATTCATTAAACTCTCCCTTTAAATTAAATAACCTCATTTGATTTTCATACATCAAAGCTTTCAACGCTCTCACTCCACCATTATAGGTTATCTGTCCACTCGAAACAAGATTTCCTACTGCTTTGCAAATTATCCTGTCAAAAACTTCGAATCTACTTCCCTCTGATAAAATTTTTCTGCCATCACAGACTGGACCCCCACTTGAAGTAAGTAAAGAAGAATTCGCAGTATGCAATAAATATTGTTCCATAATATAAGGAGAATCATTATGCCACCAAGGAAATCCAGAATGTACATTAGGGAAGGCTCTCTCTAACATTAAATTAGTATGAGCAAATATTTGATTCATAGGATATAAAATTAAATGGCCTTGATTCTCACTTTCTCCACTAAAAAATCTTGATAATAAAGGTTGTAAATTCTCTACGATATTTACACTGTCGGCTGAAATATCGCCTCCCACATCTGTTCCCCAATTTTTAAACAGATACTCATTAGCGTTTCTTAGCGCACCATAATGTATTTGGGTAACCATTCCTTTATCTTGATTCATAGCGCAAAATTGGTGCATCATATAGGAAATAAATTCTTTTGCTTCAACAGACCTGAGATTAAATTTTTCTCCTTTGTCATAGACTTGTCGAAAAATATGTTCAGCTCGTTCTTGGGAAACTTCTAATCCGTAAGGTTCTAATAAACCATGGTCACTTGCCTTTGTTCTCCTTTCAGCAAAATAAGTATGCCTTATCTTTAAAGCTTCAACTAACCCTTTAAGAGTAATACCCTGCCCGGTTAGTTGACAAATTTTTTCCACATTAGACTTCCAATTATCATCAAATAGATTACAATAGGCATCCGGTCGAAAAGTAGGTAAAAAAGTTATGCCTTCTATATTATTAGCCATCTTGTGATATATTAAATCATCTGCAGGGTCATCAGTAGTAAAAATAATTTTCGCCCCGATCTTTTTTAATATAGATTGGGGTAACATTTCTTTTCTTTGTAAATGTTTATTGGTTACTTCCCATACTTTATCTGCAGTTTCATTACTTAATAATTCCTTGATACCAAACATTCTTCTTAAGTCTAAATGTATCCATTGATGTACATGATTTCCTTCAAGATAAGGAAAAACCCCACATAGAGCTACCCATTTATCATAATCTGAAATTTGAGAATCCCTGGCTAAAGCTTGAGAGAAACCGGGGAGCTTTGCCGCTAACTGAATAATATAATGATCGCAATTTTTATATTCTTCTCTCGTCTCAAGAACCTCGGCCCTCCAAATATTGGGAAAAGGTTTATTTTCTATAATCTGTCTTAAATTGTGATGAGTATGGATATCAATAATCCCGACTTCTTTTCTTAGGGGAACAGCGATATCATGATATAATTTTATACTTTCAGTTGTATCTAATAACCAATTTTTACCTAAAAAGCCATCTTTATCTTTCATAATTAACCCCCTTTAGCTATATATTGAGAAATAATTATTTTCTCAAATATTTGCTAAACTTTTTATCAATCTTGTTATGATGAGAAGCTCTTAAAAGTACATACAATACGTTACAAGTATACCTAATAAAGCTTTTTTTATATCATTTATTTTAATGGAATTGTTGGCAAAAGTAAAATTTATTCTCACTACTTTCTGGCTTTGATTGATTTTGACATCATCTCCTTTAATAATTTAATACAGAAAAAGAATGTTGGAAAAGTTAAAGGAGTTGAATTTCTTTTTACCTCGCTATATTATTTATATTAGTTATTAGTTAAAAACATTTTTTCATTTAGTTTTTAGATGCACAGAAAATTGTCTTTTAAGAGAATATAACAAGGAAAGAAGAGAAATTGCATAGAAAAAGATTGCAATAGGGGATTGAAAAAGTACTGACCAATCTCCATGAGCTATGATAAGAGCTCTACCAAGTTCATCTTCTGCAATAGGACCTAAAATCACGCCCAAAACAACTGGAGCTATTGGAAAACCATTTTTTCTCATAATATATCCAATAACTCCAAATATAAGAGCAATAGACATATCGTAAACACTATTATTAAGTGAAAAGGCACCTAAAAAACATAAAGTAAATATAACAGGAAAAAGAATTGCGTCGGGAGTCCTTAAAACCTGAGGGAATAGTCTAACGCTTAAAATTCCGAGTAAAAGTATCAGAACATTTGCCAGTAACATTCCAGCAAAGATTGAATTAATAATCTCAGGGTGCTCCTTAAATAATAAAGGACCGGGTCTTATCCCGATAAGAAGTAAAGCACCAAGCATGACAGCTGTCACTACATCTCCGGGAATTCCCAGAGATAAAAGTGGAACCATGGCTCCACCTGTAGTTCCATTATTTGCCGCCTCAGGTGCTGCCACACCTATAATATTTCCTTTCCCAAAAGAATCAGGATTCTTCGACCATCTTTTAGCTTCACTATATGCCAAAAATGAGGCAATTGTTCCCCCAGTCCCAGGAATAATACCAATAAAAGTTCCCAGAAAAGAGGATGCAATAATAGTAGGAAATAGGCTTTTTAATTCTTTAAAAGATGGTAACACTTTATTAATTTTTTGTTTATAATGCCTAATTTTTTCACCCACCGCTTCCAGTTGAATAAAAATTTGTGATATGGCAAATAAACCAATAAGAACAGGCAGAAGGGGGAAACCAGCCATTAAGTTAGGAATGTTAAAAGAAAAACGCGCGTAACCAGTAACCGGATCAAGTCCAACTGTTGCGATAAGAAGACCAAAAAAACCTGCAATTAGTCCTTTGACGAGTGACTTCCCGGAGACACTTGCAATAATGGTAAGTCCAAATATCATAAGAGCAAAATATTCTTCTGGCCCAAATTTAAGGGCAAATCGTGCTAATTGTGGTGCAATAAACATTAAACAAAAAGTAGAGATAATACCACCGGTTGTTGAAGCAATCGTCGCAATTCCAATTGCCTTTCCCGCTTCTCCTTTCTGGGCTAACGGATATCCATCGAATACGGTTGCAGCTGCAGATGGAGTTCCGGGAATAGAAATAAGAATAGCTGATATTGATCCACCGTACATTGCTCCACAGAACATTCCGCAGAGCATGACCATTGCAGTACTTGCATCTAATTGGTAAACAAGGGGAAGAAGTAAAATAATGCCAACCGAAGCAGTTAATCCCGGAATGGCTCCAACAATAATTCCTCCTGCTACTCCCAAGAAAAGAAATATAAAGTGTAAAGGATGTAAAACATATAAGAATCCTTGTATAATTGCCAACATTTATATTACCTTTATAAAAATATGCTTAAAAAAGATTAAAGCGCGGTAGAGGAATTTTAAATACTATTCTAAATAAAATGTAGAACAAAACTGCAGTAACAATTGAAACAGTTACAATCAAAAACCACTTTTTTTCATTAAAAAGAAGCATAGTACCTGCCACAAAAGGCGGAGTTGCTACTACATAACCTACTGTCGTAAGAATTCGTGTATAAAAAAAAGCTAAAAATGTCATTAATAGTAATCTAATAATAAATGCTTTATTTAATGTCAACTTTACCTTCTTTTGTTCGGAGTCTTTTTTGATTCCTGCTATTCCTTGTATTAATAGTGTTAAAGAAATTATGAATAGACATGCACTAACAAACCTTGGAAATACTGCCGGGGAGAGTGCCACAGTCTGTTGGGGAAACTGATAGGTTAATATATAAATAGTCATTGAAATTATCATAAAAATAATACTTAATAAAATCTCTTTTTTGCCCATAAATTCCCTTTAACTTTCAGTTTGAAAGGTGACAGGATTTTTTAATCACCTATCACCTTTCAAACACTCCGGAATTATTATTTATATTTATCGCCCAGTTTATTATTTATAATCAAATTTTTATAATACTCATCCTGCTCTTCAACCCATTTTGTAAATTCTTCGGTCCCCTTATAATCAAGGATTATTCCTGCATTTTTGGCAAGTATTAGAAAATCAGGGTCCTCCATTGTTGCTTTGAAGGCATCATGGATAACCTTTATCTTTGCAGGATCGGTGCCCTTGGGAGCCGCAAGACCTCTCCACTGTCCCAAAGTAAAATCGAAACCTTGTTCTATCGCTGTGGGGTAATCTGGAAATTCTTTTAGTCGATCATTAGAAAAAATTGCCAAACACCTTAATCCTCCAGCCTCCATTTGTGATACTCCCTCAGGTGGAGAAAGAATAACTGAATTAATATGTGCTCCCATTGCTCCAACAATAGCCGGACCTCCTCCTTGATAAGGTACATGATTAAAGTTAACCCCTGCTACCTTCTCAAATGCTAAGGCAATCATGTGTGTGCCGCCACCTGCTCCTGCATTACCTAAAGTAACGTTACCTGGCTGTTTTTTAGCTGCTTCAACTAAGTCATTTAAAGTCTGGAAAGGTGAATCGTTCGGAACTAAAATCCAACAGGGAGCATTGACTAGATTAATAATTGGATCGAAGGTCTTGTAATCATATGGGGTAACACTCATATGAGTTTTAGTAATTGAAGGAGTAGCCCAGGCAAGGATATAATATCCATCTGGTTTCTTTTGCATTGCTTCCGCATACCCCGGAACAGCTCCTCCCCCAGGTCGGTTAACAATAATAACTGGTACTTTTAGATATTTGGGAAGAATGGATATAAATGTCCTAAAAGCTATATCCGTTCCACCACCAATACTCCATGGAACCATTAGCTCTATTTCACGGGAAGGGTACACTTCTTGAGCTAAAACCTCAGGAGAAACAAACACAAAACACATTAAGGTAACCATAATCATGCAAACAATTAATGTCTTAAACTTAACAAACACCTTCATTTTCATTTTATATCTCCTTTTTTATAATTTTTATCCACAATTAGTTGTAGATAATTTAATTATTTTTCGAGAATATCTGGTCTTATAAAGATATACTCACCTCCTATTTTTATTTCTAATTTGGGGAAAATTATAGGTTTTGAGAAGAGTAACGGTCCATCAGAAGTAGCCAGCATTGTATCTTCACTTTTAGAGCCAGTTATAGATGGATTCCAGGCAAACCCCTGGTTTTCCTGTACAATCTCTGTAGATTGAAAATTAACTTTATAGTCTCTTCCAGTATAACCAATAGCTCCCCCCTGATGATGAAGTTGATATTCTTCAGGATATCCCATTTCTTTATATGCTTCTATCCCTTTTTTAAATGCTTCAACAACCGGTTTTCCAGGTAGGGTATTTGCCATTAAAATGCAGTCAATATAGACATTGGCGTCGTATTTCTTTCTTAATTCATCAGGAACTTTACCGAATTGAATAAATCTAGTAAGAGAAATAATTAACCCCCATTTTCGGGCATTAACGCAGAGCATTACTCTTTTCTTTATCTTTTTTTCTGTGGCAATGGGATGTCTAAAGTTAGAAATCCGTTCATCCGCTGCACAAAATGTGGTGATATAATCTAATCGATTAGACCATAATCTTTCTGCAAGCCTTCCAATAATTTCACATTCCTTATTGCCTGGTATTATTGTTTCTGCAGTTTCTTCAATAGCCTTAGAAGTAAGATAACCAACTTCCTTATATCTTTCCACTTCCCAGGGAGTAAGAGAATAACGGAGAGGGTTTAAGTCGTTCGAAATATTTACTGTTCCCAAAAAATCACAATCACAGCCAACTTTTCCACCTTGGGTAATTTCATCAACCATTTCGCCTTCACGATTTTCATACCACTTAAAAGGCTTAATCTTATAACCCTGTTCTGAAAGTTTCTCTTCTCCCTCAATACGTTCCGCCTCAATATTATTACAAATAACATATTCTTCATTCCGAGTAATTAGAAGAGAGGCGGACCCCATTTCTGTCGCTATACTAACATAATTAATTCCACCACAGGTTAGCCAAGAAAAATTACAATGTTTCCTTAGAAGAATGGCATCAAGATCCAATTTAACCATTAGATTCCTGATTCGATTTTTCTTTTCATTTACTTCTGAATTATTTACCATAATATTCTCCTATATTGTTAGCCCTGTCATTAAGTGTTTTCACGGAATTCCCAATTTAAATGGCAGAGTCAAGTGGTATCTTAACTTCAGTTCCTTTACGTTCTGCTGAAAGGTAGGCAGCATACAGAACACTTACTACATCACTCGCTGCCAGCATTCCCGACTTGGGTTCTCGCCCGGTGGCAATTGCTTCCATAAAGTCTTGAATCTCCTGGGGGTAACCAAACATCCAGTTTTCATCCGGTGAAGGATTAGACCAACCTTGTTTGGTTCCAATTTTCTCCATTACATAAACATCTGCCAACTGTTCCTCTTCTGGATTGTAAAGTTCTATTGCATTAGTAGGACTCAGGTTGCAACGAATCCTATGATTGTTAGCAAAAATTTCCAGCCAATTGTGCACACCTCCCATCACCAATTCTGAAGCAAAAATATCAGCAATCATGCCATCATCGAAAACTACATGAAGATGACAGTAATCCTCGATATCCTCATAATCAGTTCTTAGGAAACCCTTATCAATAAATCTTGGATTTCGAGTTATCTCATGAGTTCGAGCACTAACTGTCTTTGGACGAATCGCCTTGCCATTCCGGGCAAGACCCTCTACCTGCTTCAGGTAAAGTACAGCTGTTAAAGGGTGGCAGCTCTTGCCTACCATCGATCCTCCCCCCGATAATCTCCAGATTCCATAAGCCGGAGAAAGACTTCCTGAATGTGACTGACCTCCTAAAGCCCATAGAATCTGCCCTTTGTTTTTAGTAATAATCTCAGCCTCCTTCTGAATTGCCGGTGCGTAAATCCAATTTTCTGCATAACAAAGCCTTTTCTTGCTCTTTAAAGCTACTGCAATGATACGTCTCGCACTGGCAACCGCACTTTCTAACATCTTTTCCTTGGGAAATTTATTCCCTTTAAAATTCTTATCTTCTTGAGACCCAAAGTAGCCGGTAAAGGGCTTTTCAACTACTATATGTTTTCCTGCTTCTAAAGATGTTATAGAAACTTCCTCATGAGCATATCCCGGGGTACAAACATCAATAACATCTACCTCGGGAAGCATCTCCTCAAGAGAATCAAAAGACTTAATTCCACGTTTTTTGGCAAAATCTTCGCGATGCTCTTTATCTATGATAAGCGAGGTAAGCCCCACTACTTTTACATCTATATCAGTTACCCGCTGATAGGCGGCATAATGAAATTCAGCAGCGAAGCCACTGCCTACTATTCCTACATGAATAGGTCTGTCCATAATTATAAACCCCCCTAATTTTAATTAAGCTATGAAAAAATAACCAATTTTAAGTACTTATTAGCTAAGATTACCTTGTTTTTACAGTAAAGATCTACAAAAAATTGAATACCTCAAGTGTCTGAGGAGTATTCAGGACAGAAGATTTTAAATTCGGATTAAATCGTCTGTTCCAAATGTCCATACATTAATCCATCAAATATCCGCCATTGACATCCAGAACTTCTCCAGTTATAAACTTTGCTTTATCTGAAACCAAGAATACTACTGCTTCTGCAATATCCTCAGGTTCCCCCATTCGGCCAAGAGGAATATTGGCAATAATATTTTTCCTTTTTTCTTCTGACCATTCCCTGCTCATATCTGTTTCAATAGCATGGGGCGCAACAACATTTACATTTATATTATACGGTGCTAATTCTCTGGCCAACGACTTCGCCAGGCAAGTCATGCCTGCCTTAGAAGCGCCATAACAAAGAGCAGAAGCAAGGTCCCCAACCTTTCCTGCAATAGAGGAAATATTTATTATTTTACCATATCTCTGCTTTTTCATAATTCCCACAACTGCCTTCATGCAATTGAAAGCACCTTTGAGATTTACATCAATAACTCTATCCCAATCTTCTTCCTTAAGATCCTCTATCGAACCACGCTTGATAATTGCAGCATTGTTCACTAAAATATCAACTCGTTTAAATTTTTTAATAACTAATTGTAACATTCGATTAACTTCTTTACTATCTGAAACATCTACCTGAATGGCTAAAGCTTTCCAGCCTAAGGATTTAATTTCCTTGACTACTTCTTCAGCTGTCTGAATATCAACATCATTAACAATTACATTTGCCCCTTCCCGGGCCAAAGCAATAGCGATAGCCTTCCCTATGCCTCTACCAGCACCAGTTACTATTGCCACTTTATCAACTAAATTCATCTATCTATCCTCCTTATTGAATTTTCTCTTTATTACTTGGGGATTAACCATTGCCCTGGGCAACTCTCCTTTTAAAACTGAACGAACTGACTCGGCAACCTTAGTCTTTAACTCCACATAGGATTCCTCTGAGTAAAAAGAAATATGGGGTGTAATAATTATATTTTCCAATTTTAACAGAGGATCTTTCCAATCAGGTGGTTCTTTCTCCATCACATCCAAAGCTGCGCCAGCAATCCATTTTTCCTTAAGGGCAATGTAGAGATCTTTTTCATTAATAACAGGCCCACGTGAAGTATTTACCAGATAAGCAGTTTTTTTCATTGCCTTTAGTTCATTCTCTCCAAAGGAATGTTTTGTCTCGGCTGTTAAGGGAACATGAATAGAGACAAAATCTGAATCGGTCAATAACTGAGAAAGTTCAACCAGCTTTACTCCTATATTAACCTTAGAAACATAAGGGTCATAAGCGATGATTTTAATGCCGAATCCCGAAGCTTTTTGAGCCACCATCTTGGCAATTCTTCCCAAGCCAAAAAGACCTAAAGTTTTACCTTTAGTTCGAAAGAGAGGTTTAGCCAGGGTGAAATCCCATTTTTTATCTCTTATTTTCCTATCCAATAAAGTTATTCCTCGGGCACAGTCTAGTATTAGGGCTATAGTATGAGTAGAGACCTCATCAACACAATAATCGGGAACATTAGCCACAATGATTTTATGTTCAGTGGCTGCTTCAACATCAATATTATCCACTCCTACTCCATAGCGAGCAATTACCTTACACCTCTTCAATGATTCAATTACCCTTCTAGTTATAGGAGCATATTGATTAATTATTCCATCGGCATCTGACGCTACTGCTATTACATCTTCTTCTGTTTTACAAGTTTCCAGAGTAAGCTCCGGATTAATTTCACTCAATATTTTCTTTTCTATTTCCACAGACGGATGATCACAATCTGTAATGATGATTTTAAACTTTTTGTTAGACATAGAGCAGTCTCCTTTTCAAATGATATGTTTATAGTTTATGTTTCTATCTAATCTTCATTGTATTCATTTTACCCAAAAATCAGGTCGGGAACAAAAGTAACGATGCCCGGGAAGAATACGCATAATAATATCACAAACACAACAGCTAAGAAAAAAGGCCAGCTTTCCTTCACAAATTCACCTATGGAACAATCCATGATGGAACAAACAGAATACATGGCCACTCCTACCGGTGGAGTTAACAGACCGATAGCACAGGTAATGACCATGACAACCCCAAAAAATACTAAATTTACACCCAGTGCTTTCATAATGGGAACCAGAATAGAAGTCAATAATAAAATAATAACCGTGGAATCCATGACTGTCCCTAATAATAAGAGAAATAGTAAAACAATGAAGGTAATAATTAAAGGATTTTCGCTTAATCCCAAAAGATATTGAGATAATAATTGCGGTATCATCTCCCAGGTAATTCCATAACTCACCAGACCCGATAGGGCGATTAAATACATAATCATACCAACATCCAGTATAGTATCATAAATAGCATTTTTAAATTTTTCCCAGGTTAATTCACGATAGACAACCAAGCCTACGGCAAAGGCATAGACACAAGCGAGAGCTCCGGCTTCTGATGGGAGCAACAGACCTAATCTCAAACTCACTAACAGGATAATCGGGAATAAAATTGCCCAGATACTACTCAGAAATGTAGCTATCATCTCTTTTGTAGGCACCCTCTCCTTATTCTGCGGAAGATAACCTCTTTTTTTTGCGGTAATTGATACGGTAATCATTAAGAAAATCATCATTAAAAGACCGGGAACAATACCACCTGCAAAAAGGCGTCCAATGGACACTTCACCAATACTTCCGTATAATACCATACCAATGCTGGGTGGAATCGATATGGTAATTAATGCTGAAAACCCGTTTATCCCTGCCGAATAGCCACGGGCATAGCCCTGTTTAGTCATATCCGGTCCCAATATGCGTGACTCCATAGAAGCATCCGCAATAGCCGAACCTGAAACACCACCCATCATGGTGCTCATCACCACACTGGTTTGGGCTAGAGCACCTGGTTTATGCCCGACTAAAACCGAAGATAATCTGACAAGTCTTTTAGTTATCCCGGTGTTATTCATCAAATTACCGGCAAAGATAAACGTAGGAATGGCAAGTAAAGTAAAATTTTGGGTTTGAGAAAGGATTAATTGAACCGGCATGGTAAACGGCAGGGTTGGCTGCTGGATAAAAAAGACAAATCCCGATATTCCTATGGCAAAAGCTACCGGCATACCCAACAACAGAAAAACAACAAATAAAATAAAGACAAGTAACATTATTATTCCTCCTTAGTAAGTACTCGGGATCATTTAATCGTTTTGTCAATCATGGTGATCATATCGCACTATGGCTTCATTTCATCTTAAATATTTGAATCTTCTCACTTTTAATCAAATTCCATATCTTAAGCAGAATAGTTATAAGAAGAGATGTACATCCAACAGGAATACTTAAGGTAACCCAGGTATAACTAAATCCGGGAATGCCCTGATAAGCCCTGAATCTGGTAATAAAACAAAGCTTGATGCCATATATAATAAGGAAAGCTAGAAAGACAACGATGATGACATAATTAAGTAAAGCAATATAACTTTGAATTTTTTTGGGTAATCTGTTTACTAATATTTCTACACTTACATGTCGATTTTTCCTCATGGCAATATCGGCGCTGAAGAATACAGCCCAAGCAAAAAGAAAGGTCGAGGTATCCATAGCCCATCCAATAGGATAACCAATACTCCTTCCAAACCCTGCTGCAAATATGATGCTCACCATAACAATGAAAAAAAAGCTGGATAGAAAATTTTCCGCCTGGCCTATAAATTCATAAGCTTTTAAAAATTTATTCACATGCATTCCCCCCTATCTGTTAAGTAAGCTTGCGGTCAGTATAAATGAATCCAAATCCTCGTTGATTAAACCATACACTGACATGATAACGATGTATGTATGTATGAAAAAAGTGAAATAATATTCGTATAAAAATATAATACAACTTTGATTGAATAAGGGCAAAGCATGTTTACCTTTACTCCAATATTAGTAAATAGCTTTGCCCTCTTATTTTCACAAAAACTGTTGTTTATAGTGATAGACAAAACAAGATGTTGCCTATGGTAAAGCTTCTAATTCCTTAATGATCTGTTCTCTAACATCGGCAATACCCAGTACTTCATAGGCAGCTTTTCCTGCCTCTTTAAATGCCTCTATATCAATATCTTGAATGATTGTCATGCCTTTTTCCTCTGCCCGTTTTCTGAAATCAGGAATCCCTTCTTCCATTCCATAAGAAGTTTCCAATCCGGCCCGATCACATTCCTCAACCAATATCTTCTGATATTCTTCAGGAAGGCTGTCAAACCATTTGGCACTTACCACTTCAAAGTTTATCAGCAGAAAATGCTTAGTTTCGCTGACATATTTCAGCACCTCAAATAGATTGGCACCAAAGATATTAGCATAAACCAATTCCGCCCCGTCCGCTGCTTTCTGTTGTAATGCCGTATAGATTTCTCCGAAATTAATAGCTGTGGGTACTGCACCCAGTGCTCTCACAGATTCCTGCCAGATAGGAGCAGGGGGGGTCCTGATACGAAGTCCCTTCAAGTCTTCAGGTGATCTGATAGGCTTGTTGGTCATAAAATGTCTGAAACCCTGCACCCAATTAAAAGAAAGAACCTTTAGCCCATATTCGGTAGCCAATTCCTCATTCCATTGTTTCACAGTAGGAAGCTGACTTAGTTTTACAACATCTTCAATACTATTTACAAAATAGGGTCCATTCATCACGGCAATCTCGGGAACATAATTTCCCAGGCGTGCTGAATCGGTATTCTGTCCCACATTAACACCCTGGCGGATCTGTTCTATGATGTCCTCTTCAACACCCAGCTGTGCACTATGGAAAACTTGAATCTCCAATCCACCATTTGTTCTTTCTTTAACCCTTTCAGCCCAATTGAGAAAACCCTGATGATATGGTTCGTTGGGTGATAACACATGGTTAAATTTTAACACATATTTTGCCTGAGCTGATACCATCAAAGAACATACCGATATTAATATTACAGCCATTAATAAAATTATACTTAATTTTTTCATCTCATCTTTCCTCCTAATTTATTTTATTTAACCTTGAGCTACTAATGTTAGTTACAAAATATACTTTTTATATCATTTCTCTCAGCTTATCACCTCCCCTGTAAAGCCATACCTAAATTTCGTTCTAATCATCCGGTGAGTATCGGCTTTATACTTTTATTACTCCCTTTTACCTCTGGACTCGCCCGGAGGAAGCTCCTCCCATTAAACTTTCTATTTCTTTCAGCGAAAGTAGAGGCAAGTCACCAGGAATAGAATGTTTCAGGCAAGATGCTGCTACCGCAAATTCAAGAGCCTCTTGATCACTGTTTAAATGATCAAAACCATAGATTAAGCCTGCCGCAAAAGTATCTCCCCCTCCCACTCTGTCGACAATATCATGAATTTCATACTTCCTGGAAATATAAAATTCTTTTCGATTATTCAGCACTGCCGCCCAGCCATTGTAATCTGCAGAATGGCTTTCTCTTAAAGTAATCGCTATTTTCTGAATATCAGGATATAGTTCCATTACCCGATCGGTTAATTCTTTATATTTTTCAGCTTGCAGCTTTCCTGACTCTACGTTAATATCTACCTTCACTCCTAAAGATTTCTGGCAGTCCTCTTCATTCCCTATAGCAATGTCAGTATATTTGACTAGCTCACCCATAATTTCAGGGGCGGATTTTCCGTATTTCCAGAGGTTTTTTCTAAAATTAAGGTCACAGGAAACAGTCACACCTTTTTCTTTTGCTTTCTTTACCGCTTCCAGAGAAAGATCAGCTGCCGAAAGGGAAATAGCTGGCGTAATACCAGAAATATGAAACCAACTTGCTCCATCAAATACTTTGTCCCAATTTATATCACCGGGACTCGCTTCGGCAATAGCTGAATGGGAACGGTCGTAAATAACCACAGAAGGTCTTTGGTTAGCTCCGGCCTCTAAAAAGTAGATGCCCAATCGATTTCCTTTTCTCACGATAAGTGAAGTATCTACTCCCTGCCTTCTTAATTCTCCAATACAGGCATCTCCAATTGCATTTTTAGGAATTACCGAAACATAGGCTACATTCAGACCAAATCGGGCTAGTCCGACGGCTACATTTGCCTCCCCTCCTCCAAAGGTAGCTTCTAAAAGAGGGCTCTGAAAAAATCTTTCCCAATTAGGTGATTTAAGCCTCAACATTATTTCGCCAAAAGTAATGTATTTTTTCATTGTCTCCTCCTTTTCAACAACTATTTTTGCAAAAGATGAATGGCAAATCCTGATACTTCTTGATCTAGATAAACTATTTTAAGTTTACCTTCCTTTTCTTTTGCAGTCTCGGGAAGAATGGAAATGCCTTTCATTTTTAGGTAGGCTATTGCTCGGTGAATATCGTTAGTAACTATAGCAATATGACCATGTTCACCTAGGTATCTGTTTTTAATAACCTCAAAAGCTGGGCCAGCAAAAACAGAGCTTGTTCCCTCCTTTATAGGTAAATAAAAAAGGTGTGATAGTAGGTTGGCAGAATTAAGAGCTTTATCTTCATCTTCCTCATTTATCCCCAGATGGGCAAACTCAAAACCGAGCATTATAGAAATTGCTTCCTGGGTAAGTCTGGTAATCTCATTAAAATTGCCCGAAGAAATAAGGTTATCCTTTACCATCCAACTACCACCACAAGCATGTACTTTTTTGTTAGACAGGTAAGAAGTTAAGTTATTCAGGTTAATCCCTCCTGTGGGAATAAACTTTATTCCTGAATAAGGTGCTGACATAGATTTGAGCAGTGGTAACCCCCCTGATGCTTCAGCAGGAAAGAATTTTACTACCTCAATTCCTCTTTCCAGAGCCATCTCAATCTGGGTTGGATTATTTATACCAGGAGTAACTGGAATACTATTTTCTATACAATAATCTACTACTTTTGGATTAAAGCCCGGTGAAACAATAAACTTAGCACCTGCAGAAACTGCCTTTTTTGCTTGTTCAACGGTTAATACTGTTCCTGCTCCCACTAAAAGTTTGGAAAGTTCTCTGTGTAAGATTTTAATTGACTCCTCTGCAGCAGAAGTTCTGAAGGTAATCTCAGCAATAGGAAGATCACCATTGATAAGTGCCCTACCCAGGGGAAGCGCGTCTTCAGCTTTTTCGATTTTAACCACAGGAACAATCCCCAACTCACCGATTTTCTCAAGAATTTTATTCACCTAAATGTCCCCCCTTTTGTAATTTTTCATCATATCCCAATCTTTTAGATATTTTTTCACTTGCTTCGATAAGAGCTTTTTTTAGATTATTTTGTGCATTTTTATCTATCCTGAAAACAGGGCTTGAAATACTAAGAGCAGCTATTACTTCCCCTTGATAATTCCTAATAGGAGCAGCTATACAGCGAACATCCTTTTCGTTTTCTTCTCTATCTAAGGCAAAACCTTGTTCCCTTACTTTACTAAGTTCTTTTTCTAATTCACTTTTATTAGTGATGGTATTCTCTGTAAGGCGAGGAAGCACTTTTTCTCCTAATATTTTCTTTCTTTCTTCCGCTGAAAGATAGGTTAGCAGCACCTTCCCTAAAGCAGTACAGTGAAGGGGAGCTCTTTTACCCACGTAAGAGATCATCCTTATAGTTTGAGAAGACTCCTCTTTAGCCAAGTAAAGAACTTCTTCTTTTTCCAAAACTCCTAAATGAACAGTTTCATTACACTGCTTTACTAATTCTTTTAAATAAGGAGTAGCTTCTCTTGCTAGATCCATTTGGTGAAGTTTGGCCATACCTAATTCTAATACCTTCAGACCTAGCTGGTATTCCTGATTATTGGGTTCTTGCTCCACATACCCCCAGTGTTTCAAGGTATCTAATATACGATGGGTAGTGCTGGGATAGAGGTCTAATTTTTTACTGATCTCAGTCATATTCATAGCGGAACCTTGTTGGAGTAAAGTTTCAAGAATGGAGAAGGTTTTATTTAGAACTTTTATGGGGTAATTAGGTTCTGCTTTTTTCATCTTGTTTTCCTTATATCTTTCTACATTATAGAAACTATTTCTATATTTTAGGTTATCTATATTATACAAGATGCATTTTAATTTTGTCAACTTTTTATAGCAAAATCATATTAAACATTTTTCAAGAGATAAATTATGTTGAGTCAATCCTGATTTTTCTGTAAAATTAACAAGCCACCAATTAAAATTAATACAAATAAATATTTACGTTTATATTAAATTATTTATTAATTAAACTAGCTGAATTTTTATCTAAATAAAAATAAACCTGTGGATGTTTTCTTAAAATTGAAGCAGGACATAAGGGGGAAATTTCTTCTTCTAAACAATTTTTTACTGCTTTAGCTTTTCGTTTATCTGGAACAGTACAAATGATATTTTTTGATTTCATAATCTGCTCGATGGACATTGAAATTGCCCTTTTAGGAACCTCATCAAAGCTTTTAAACCATCCCTCACTAAACTGTTGTTTTCTGCAGGCATCATCGAGCTCAACTACAAGATATGGTTTCTTAGTGTCAAAGTCAGGGGGATAAATATCCCAAAGTAGGAAGGCGTTGGTTCAAACTCAGGCAACCATTTGGTAATTGAATCAATCATGCCGAAATCAGCAATTTCTAAAGGTTGTTTGGCTAATACCGCTAAAGGACGAAGTTTTCCAGCCCGAATCATATCTGCCTGTTCGCTGGCTAACTGTGCAGTAACTTCTGTTTCGCCTGCAACACAGGCAATGACAGCTGGAGCACCACCATCATAGGTTACATGTTCATATTCAATTCCAGTTACGTTCTTGATGCCTTCCATCGCTATTCGACCAGCGGATATCATACCAGCTGTAGAAACAGTTATTTTACCCGGTTTTTCTTTAAAAGCTTTTAATAGATCCTCAAAACTTTGATAAGGTGTATCAGGATGAACAGAAATAACCATAACATTGGCTACATTAAGATAGATATGCCAGTCTTCTACCTGGGTATCTAAAAATCCTAAAATTTTATAGGTGCCAACATCCCCTACTGCCCCTGAAGCCCAGGTATAACCATCTTTAGCGGCATCCATTACCGTTTTCGTCCCTACCGAACCTGAAGCACCAGGTTGGTTAACGATAACAATTTTCTGACCTAAAGCTTCTTCTAATTCTCCAGCACATAAACGGGTAATTTGATCAGTAGCTCCTCCAGCAGACCAGGGAACAATAAGGGTAATCGGCTTGTTAGGTTTCCATAATTCTTGGGCATCCAAAGTAATCGCAAAGGAAAAAATTAAAATTAAACAAATGGTTAAAAATACACTTTTCTTTAACATTCTTACGACTTCCTTTTATTAAATAAAAATTAATCAATTATTTTAATACCCCTAATTAATTTTATTTTTTATCACCCCCTTTATATATATTCTCCCTCTACACAAACGGGTAGATATTTTTATCGGATTATAAATCAGATATTTATTGGCTAACTATTAATAATTTACCAATTTATGGAGAGTGAAAAAAGACAAAAAAATAGGAAGAAAAAAATTGCCTAACTCATTCTTATAAATTTTATTATATGAAAAAGTTTTTTATTTGTCAATTTACCGAATAGGGATGGCAATATGGTAATACGCCTTTACATCTTAAATGACATCTATTCACGGAGGAGGGATCTGAATTTTAAAAACCTATTTTGTATTACCTATTACCCATTACGCATTATCCAATTCCTAGTTCCTTCTAAAATACTTCTGCTCTTGTGGTATTAAAAGAACTTTTCCACATCTTCCTAACTCTACAAGATCAAAAGCTTTTTCCCATTCTTCTAAAGGAAATTTATGGGTGACTACAAAATCTGGATCTATTTTTTTATTTTCAAGAAGAGCAATAGCCTTTACCCAAGCACTATGTGAAGAGCTAAGATTAAAGTATAAATCTAATACTTTAAACATGGCTTTTTCCCATGGAAAATTTACAGGCTCTTTCCCAGGAAGACCAACCGCAATGATTCTCCCTCTTTTTCTTACTACATCAGGGAGTTGAGATATAGCTTTAGGGGACCCAGAAGCTTCTATAGCCACATCTGCGAGTTTCTCATTTGTTAATTCTTCTACTTTTTCTATTAAGTTTTCATGACTGACATTTACTATGATATCCACTGGAATTTTTTTAGCAAGTTCAAATCTATATTCCTTATCTTGATCTGTCCCTACTAGAATCACATATGATGCACCAGAAAGGTAAGAGATTTTAGCAGCTAAAAGACCGATGGGTCCTGCGCCAAAAATTACTACTTTATCTCCAGCTTCGATGTTTCCTCTTTCTACCACTTCATGGAGAATGATGGTTAAAGGTTCTATTACTGCAGCAGATTCAAAACTTATACTATCAGGAATCCTATGAAGAAGGTGAGTAGGCATTTTTATATATTCTGCAAAGGCACCATCTATGCCCCATCCAGGGGAACGTTTATTAGGACAAATCTGGCTATAACCAGCTCTGCATAGATCGCAGACTCCACAGGCTTTAGAATGGGGTTCAGCAACCACCCTATCTCCGACTTTCCATTCTTCTACATTTTTACCTATTTCTACTATCTCTCCTGAAAACTCATGTCCTAAAATTACAGGAGGATAGTAAGGAAAAGCATCATGTCTTATATAAATATCAGTTCCACATATCCCTCCTGCTTTAACTTTTATCAATACTTCTCCCTCTCTTGGCTCAGGAATAGGAACTTCTCTTAACTCAATTAATCCCACACCTTTCTCTGTTTTTACCACAGCCCTCATTTTGTTCATTGTTCTTACCTCATTTTTACTATAACAAATTTAGGTTTTCTCTCCTCTGAAAACAAAAATAATGCTTTAAAATAACTTCACACTTTAACCTTTTCCATGGCAAGGGTAATTTTCAATTCTGAAAGCCCCTAAAACCCATTTTCTTATACATACGAACCATGGTTTCTTCACTTACCCCCATTCTTTTCGCAAGTTCTGTTATTGGAAGATGAAGTACCTCTTGCCAATGGGTTAATATATAAGTGGCTACCTTTTCCTCGGATTCCCTTAAGGCAACTTTCTTTTCACTTATTTTCTCTAAAACTTCAGATTCAGCCATATACTTTCTCTCCTTGCTCTTTATAAATTAAGTATTTCTCCTCTCTTTGAAGACTCTGAAATTTTCTCTAATACTTTAATAAGAGGGAGTATTTCTTCTCCAGAAGCTAAAGGAACTCTTCTTAATTTTATAGCCTCTACAAATTCCTTTAACTGAAGAGTATAATTTGTTGGAATCTGATCACCTTCTATTAAAGTTTCTTCATTTAATATTAATTTATATCCAGAGGTGAAAGGCTCTTTTAATTGATATTCTATAAAACGGAAACTTCCTTTCTCTCCTACAATGATATATTCATGCAATGGAGGTTTAGTATTTAGAGAAAGATGAAAGGATGTGGTAATATCTCCAGGAAATTCAAGAAAAATGTCTGCTTCGTCTTTTATAGTAAATCCCTTAGGATTTCTGGTAAAGGTATGAGCAAAGATCCTCTTGGGTATTTTATTAAGAATCCATAAAGCAAAGTCTATAGAATGGCTGGCTTGAAGATAAGTTATAAGATCTCCTGTTTCTTCTTGAGATTTCCACCATTCTGTAGGTGGTTCAGGAAAATATACTAAGAAGTTAATTATTATACGAATTATAGGTCCTATCTCATGGATTTTTTCTCTTAATATTCTTATAGCATCACAAAATCTTCTGCTATGCCCTATCATTAGGGTAACATTGTTGTCTTTTGCTGTTGTTACCATTTCTTCAGCCTCTTTATATTTTAATGCCATAGGTTTCTCTAACAAAATATGCTTTTTAGCTTTTGCAGAAGCTATAGTAGCTTCATAATGAAGATTATGGGGAAGGGCAATTATTACTGCATCTACATTTAGATTCGCTAAAAGCTTTCTATAATCATCTACGCAAAAATTAACTCCAATTTTAGAACCAACTTCTTTAGCCTTTTCAATATATTTATCTGAAAGAGCTACAATCTCCACATCATCTTTTAAATAATTTGCAGCTTTTATATGAGCTTGTGATATTCTTCCACATCCAATAATTCCTATTCTTAGTTTCTCCATTTCCTGAAACCTCCTTCAAATATAATTTATCTACTTAAAAGATTAGGTAAAAATAGCACCATTTTAGGGAAATATGTAATAATAAATACTATTATCATGGTAACAATAATAAAAGGTATAAGAGCTTTTGAAATTCTTTCTAAAGAAATTTTTGCGATAGAAGAAGCAACAAAGGTACATATTCCTAAAGGAGGAGTTATGAGTCCCACAGAAAGATTAACCGCCATAATTATCCCAAAATGTACCGGATCCATATTAATCTTTGTAATAATAGGAAGAAGCATAGGAAGAGTAAGAATTACAGCTGCTAAAGTTTCCATAAAAGTTCCTAAAAATAAGAGAAAAAAATTTATTAAAAGAAGGATAAAATATTTATTATCGGTTATAGAAAGTATAAATTGCCCAATTTTTTCTGGAATTGCCTCGCTCGCAAGGATCCATCCAAAAAGAGCAGCACATCCGATAATCATTAAAATACCCGCTGATGTTATTCCTGATTCCAAAAGAATTTTAGGAAGAGCATTTAATTTTAATTCTTTTGTAACAAAAATTCCCAAAATTAAGGCATAGAAAACTGAGAATGCCGCTGCCTCGGTAGGGGTAAATACTCCACTTAAGATTCCACCAATAATTATAAAAGGCATAAGTAGAGACAATATTCCTTCTATGTATTCCCTCAAACTTTTTGGTAATCCTAACGAAGATTTAGGAAGATTATATTTTCTCGTATAATAATAGGCAACAACCATTATAGAAATTCCAAGAAGTATTCCAGGAATTAAGCCTCCTAAAAAAAGCTTCGCAATAGAAGCATTAGCCATAGAACCATAAATTACCATAACCACACTGGGAGGAATAATAGGACCTATGATTCCACTGGCAGCACAGATAGCTGCTGCAAAGTCTTTTTTATATCCTTCTCTTTCCATGGCAGGGATCATTATAGAACCAATAGCAGAAGTATCTGCTGAACCTACTCCAGTAATTCCTGCAAATAACATACTACCCATTACTACTATATAAGCTAATCCTCCTCTAATATTTCCAATAACTAAGGAAGATAATTTTACAATCCTTGGGGTTATTCCTGACTCATTCATAATTCTTCCTGCAAGAATAAATAAAGGGACTGCAATAATAAGAAAAGATTCTAATCCAATATAAATACGCTGAGGAATTAGAACTAATGGAAGATTTATCCTTATAAGATAAAATAGACTGGTTACACCCAACACAAAGGCTATAGGAATTCCAATGGTTAAAAGAGCTAAAAAAACTAAAACTACCATAGGAGTTAAACCTCCTTAATTTTCTTTTCGAAAATTAAAATAAGAACTTTTGTTATGGCAAAAAATGCAAAAATATAAAACCCGATTTGAAGAATTCTATATATATAATCCATAGGAATTGCTAAAGCAGGGGTAACATTTACAGTAATTTTTGCTTGATAGATTAGTTCCTCGCTTTTATATCCTGCAATAATAAAGAATATAAGAATCAAAATGTTTCCTAGAACCTCAAATATTTTTCTCATCCTTTTAGATATTAAATTAAGGAAAAACTCTACTTTTGTGAACTCATTATTTATAAGAGCTAAGCCTCCTCCAAATATAGCAAGGTAAATAAAAGCCAATTGAGCGACTTCCATAGACCAAAATAATGGCTGTCTTAGAACATATCTAAAAAATATCTGAAAATTTATTATTATAACTATAATTGCAAAAAAAATAATTACAAGGTAACTTATAATTTTCTGGAGAAATTTATTTAATCTAATGAGGAAAGAAATGAGCATCTCTATCTCCTTAATTCTTTAATATAAAATACCCAGGTAAGTTCGCACACTTACCTGGGTATTAAAGATTATTCTATAGCTTGAATATCTTTTACAATTTGTTCCCACTCTTCAGGTGAGTTTGCAAAAAACTCCTCATACACAGGTTTACATGATTCTATAAAGGGTGTCAAATCCTTAGGATAAGAAATTTTAGTCCCTTTTTCTTCCATAAACTTTAATGCTTCTCTATCCTGCTTCAAACCTTCGTCATCCATAGACTTAATCCAAACTTTTACTCCATCTAAGACCAAGTTCTGTTGAGTTTCATCTAATTTATTCCATGTTTTAAGACTCATAAGAAATATTCCACCATTACTTAACACAGGTAAATAACTTACATATTTTTGTACTTCATAAAACAGCATAGCTGCTAAAGTAGCAGGTCCGTTTTCATTTCCATCTACTACTCCAGTTTGAAGAGCAGTATATAATTCTCCAAATGCTAGGGGAACAGGAGTAGCTCCGAGCGCTTTATAGGCTGACATATGCATTGGAACCTGCATAGTACGAATTCTTAGTCCTTTAAAATCCTCAAGCTTTTCTATGGGGCGAATATTGTTCATGGGTACCCTAAACATAGGACTAGCAATAGCAAGAATCCTTAATCCAACTTTTTCACCTTGCTCTTGGGCTTTGCTCAAAAGAGCTTTTCCAGATGAACTATCCATAACCTTTAAGAAATGATCTGGTCCTTTAAAGAGGAAGGGAAGATTAAGAATATTTAAGATGGGAATGAAAGTTGCAGTGACACCAATGGAACTTCCTTGGAAATCTACAGTTCCCAATTGTAAACCTTCAGTAATGTCTTTCTCCCCACCTAATTGACCAAGGGGATAAATTTTTACTGCTAAAGTTCCTTTAGATTCTTCACTTAGAAACTTCGCGAAAGCCTCTCCTGCCAAATGATAAGGATAAGTAGTAGCATTTGCATGACCATATTTAAATTCTGTAACAGAAACAGCAAAAGCACCTGTCGTAACTAATGCCAACGCAATAAACACAAATAATATCTTTCTTAACATTTTAATTAAACCTCCTTTAAATTATGATTAAAATACCTCTAAAAGCTTTCTTCTACCTTCAACCAAAAGTTTTTCCTGCTTTCCACCTCCTCTTTTTTGTAATTTTTCATCATATCCCAATCTTTTTGATATTTTTCTACTTGTTTCGATAAGAGCTACTTTTAGATTGTTTTGTGCATTTTTATCTATCCTGAAAATAGGGCTTGAAATACTAATGGCCGCTATTACTTCCCCTCGATAATTCCTAATGGGAGCAGCTATACAACAAACATCTTTTTCGTTTTCTTCTTGATCTAAGGCAAAACCCTGTATTTGTATTTTACCAAGTTCCTTTTCTAATTTATTTCTATCAGTTATGGTATTATCAGTAAGACGGGGAAGTTCCTTCTGCTTCAAGATCTTTTTTCTTTCTTCCTCAGGTAGGAAGGCTAACAGCACCTTCCCTAAAGCGGTACAGTGAAGAGGGGCTCTTTTACCCACGTAAGAACACATCCTTATGGTTTGAGAAGATTCTTCCTTAGCTAAGTAAAGAACATCTCCCTCCTCTAAAACTCCTAAATGAGCAGTTTCGTTACACTGATTGACTAATTCTTTTAAATAGGGGGCGGCTTCTCTTACCAGATCTATTTGCTGAAGTTTGGCCATGCCTAATTCTAATACCTTCAGACCTAGCTGGTATTCCTGATTATTGGGTTCTTGCTCCACATACCCCCAGTGTTTCAAGGTATCTAATATACGATGGGTAGTGCTGGGATAGAGGTCTAATTTTTTACTGATCTCAGTCATATTCATAGCGGAACCTTGTTGGAGTAAAGTTTCAAGAATGGAGAAGGTTTTATTTAGAACTTTTATGGGGTAATTAGGTTCTGCTTTTTTCATCTTGTTTTCCTTATATCTTTCTACATTATAGAAACTATTTCTATATTTTAGGTTATCTATATTATACAAGATAAATTTTAATTTTGTCAACTTTTTATATAAAACTTTTTCCTTATTTTCTAAAAATTATTTTTATAGTAAGAAGTTAATTAATATTCAATTTATTTAATGTTTTGGCAGTAATACGAGCGGCAGTATCCGGGTCCGGTAGGGGGAGAATCTCGGCAGAGACATAACCCTGGTAACCTATCTTTTTCAAAGTTTGGACTATCTTGGCAAAATCCAGATGACCACAGCCGGGTGCCCAACGATTACTGTCTGCAAAATGGACATGGGTAATATAATCTTTAGCTTGAACAATGCTGTCATAAATCGAAACTTCTTCTATATTCATATGAAAAGTATCTGCCAATAATCCTAAATTAGATGCTCCTACCCGTTTAATAAATTCAATTCCTTCATTGAGGGTATTAATAAAATTGCTTTCATATCTATTTACCGGTTCTAAAGTAAGCCGTATATTGTATTCTTTTGCAAATTCTGTACATTTTCTCAAACAATCAATAGTCCATTCTTCAGCTTCTGCCCTGTTTACACCTTCCTCAATCTTCCCTCTTATTAATCCGATAATCACCTGGGCATTAAAATGGGAGGCAAATACTATCTGATTATTTATTCTTTCTACCGCCATCTTTCTGATTGTTTCATCTGGATTAGAAAAGCTTAAACCTTCTTCTCCGTAGGCTTGTCCGGTACCTATAGCCGGGACTTCTAAATTATTTTCTTTTATTATATTAATAACATCTTCTATTTTTAAATCTTTAGGATTTCTAATCGCTAATTCTGCACCATCAAAACCTAAATTGGCAACTTTTTTAATACTCTCTTTTAAATTTTCTTTAAACGCCAAAGCAGAAAATTTGGTCAAAGAAGTTGAAACTACTATACTTTTTTTCATTATCCAATACTCCCATTATCTGGGGTCAACCCTTGACAGGCCGACCCCTGTCTTTTTCTATATGCTATACGCTCTACGCTACTCGCTATTTCTGTATTTGTCCGATATATGGCAACTCAAATACAGATTTCCATCCCTTGCTCATCGGTTCTTTTAAGAATGGCTCCATCTCTTTGGGGTCGCGCAAACTAATTTTTTCTACCGGCGGTAATTTGCCTGCCGGATAGGTTTCCATAATCTCATCATGAACCAAAGTTAAATATCTGAGAATAGCAGCAATAGGACGTTTTGCTTTATCGGCACTCGCCCGAGTCGGATAACCTACTACCCCTTCCGGAACAGCTGATCTTTCAATTGCAGATTGACCTTCCCCTTGCTGCCACCCTTGAGGTCGATGATAAGGGTCAACTGATGTATCAAAATGCCCCCCGGGTAATAATGAATCACCCTCTGTATCTACAGCATACTTCATATCCAGCATCTCAGGGAAGAGTAATTGAGCAACAGATGCTTCTGCCTCATCAGCATGAATGAAATCAGTAGTTAAACTATCTTCCCGGTCAACAGGAATAAAGAATTCTC
>Ga0307380_10002435_pt1 | contig 26531 bp, 16 predicted proteins | sample UN3MG_FD_202239 | JGI IMG/M metagenome (GOLD analysis project Ga0307380, IMG submission 202239) | Soil microbial communities from Risofladan, Vaasa, Finland - UN-3 | ecosystem: Environmental > Terrestrial > Soil > Coastal area > Acid sulfate soil | place: Finland: Risofladan, Vaasa | collected... | reverse complement strand
CGCTCAGGGAAACTGGGCCAGATCACCTATATCAAGGGCCGGGACCACAGGTTCGGCTCGCTGGGTGCCTGGTACTATCCCATTCCTCCGGATGCCAGCCCTGAGACTATCGACTGGAAAAAATTTATCGGTGACTCCAAGTGGTACGACTTCGATCCCAAGCGCTTTTTCCAGTGGCGCCTGTTCTGGGCCTACTCAGGCGGACTGGCTACCGACCTTTTTGTCCACCTGGTGAGCGCAACCCATCACGTGATGGGGGTACAGGAAGCGGAAAGCGTGGCCTGCTTCGGCGACATCTACTTTTGGAAGAACTACCGCGATGTGCCGGACCAGTTGTGCGCAATTATCAAATACAAGGAAGGTTTCACGCTTAACCTGACCGCCACTCTCGCCAATGCCCATCCCGGCCCTGCACTCACTTTTTACGGCACTGAAGGGACCCTCGAGTACGGCGGCGGCTGGCTCAAGCACTATTACGAACCGCGGCAGGAAAGTTTCGGTTACGCGACCAACAGCTGGGCCACAAAGACTGTCGAGCAGTTCAAACAGATCATGAATCTGGACGACAAATTACAGCCGCTAACCAACCCGCCGCCCAAGGCCGCCGATCCCATAGAATACCGCTCTACCAGAGAAGGCTCCACCACGGCCCACCTGCGGAACTTCTATGATGCCATCCGTACTGGTACGCAGGCTGTCGAGGACATGAGATTCGGGGCCAATGCAGCCACAGTGGCCCACATGACGAATATTTCCAATAATGCCGGGAAGATCGCCCGCTGGAACCCCAAGACCAAAAAAGTGGAGGTTTAGATTTCAGCCTGTTTTAAAATGAAGATGAAAACGGGTTCAGGAGCTCGAGCTCCTGAACCCGTTTTCATTTCAGGCAAAAAGTCTAAAACGAACGCTTTCTATATCACTCAGATCCCATCCCGGGTCGTGATGCTCTAGATGCCCGCTCGACTGGCAGAGCGATTACCGGGTGCGCCGCCTGATCGAAATCCGGCCCTCCGATCATTAATTCCTAAAGTGAAGTATTTCCGCCAAAGGCAAATAATCAGATGGATGAAGACTGCATAATAATGACCCTTTCATTTTATAGCTTGAGTGTTGTGCTTGAATTCCGGCATCCGCATTTTATATTAAGCTGACAAACAAAATCCGGACATTTCTAAAACCGTTTGATTCCGGGCGGTTTTACACCACAGGCTGAGGAGTATGAGATGAAAAAGCCGGCAGTACTCTGGATGACCTTGTTTACCGCAATCATGTTCACCTGCATTCCCCTGGAGGCCCAGGCTGTGAGAGGCCCTTTGGCGGTGAGCGGCAACTGGCCCGAATGCACGAGCCTGGTAACCTGGATCCGCGACTGTCTGCGCCTGGATGGAGTGGAAAACGCTTCCGAAACCAGGCAGGCGATCAGCATTTATCACTGGCTCAGGCTTTTCAACCGGGTGTCGGTCGGAGGCATGCAGCACTACTGGGAAGGGCCACCCGGCGAAGAGAGCTACGGCCTGGATGCCCACAAGCACCTTTTTGTCTATGGCTGGGGATACTGTGACACACACAGCCGCATTATCGAAGCCGCCTGGCGCGAATGGACAGGGGATTCGACAAGCGTGTACCGGGTGTGCGTGATGAACGAGCGCGGCGGCTACCATACCATGTACCGCATGCGCTGCGGCAAGAGCTACGGCGCTTTCGACGCCAGGTTCGGCTATTACCTGATCGACCGGGACAGCCCGGACGCCCGGGTGCTCGACTGGCAGGAGGTGGGAGATGACCGCAGCTTCGAGCGCAACGAGAGATTCAAAAACCGCTGCGGCCCGTTCTTCGAGTACGCGGTTACCGAAAAGAAGAGCGCTCTCGAAATGGAACCGGTCTTTTTCACCAGCGAAGCGGCCTGGAAAGCCGCAGGGATGAAACCGCACCAGGTCTTCTCGGATCAGAAATACGTGATGGGAACAGCCTATCACAATATGAGCTGGAGCCTGCCCAGGGGAACAAGAATCGAGCGCTTCTGGAACAACCAGGCGAAAAAGTTTTACAGTGCCACTAAGACCGCAGACCGCCCGACCGACAAGGTCCTGCCCTCCGGCCGCTTCTTCCGGGTGACTGCTGAAATGTTCGACTCGAACTATGCAAAGCGCGATCCCAACTTCAAGCGCTCGGCTCCTTATCTGGTGACTGTACCGAGAGATGAAGGCTACCCGGATCAGATGGCCGGCGGCAAAACTATCGGCCAGGCCTGGGGCACATTTGAATGGGCAGCAGACTTTACCGAAAGCGGCTACCTTGACGCTGTAAGCTCGAATACCGGCATGCTGAGATCGCCAGAGCCTCCATACCTCCGCCCCCTTGAAAACGGCGTGCCCTCGGAGGTCGTTTTCGACTTCTACTGCCCATTTGTCCTGGTTGACGGGGTTTTTTCCGGAAAACTGGCTGCCGGGCCAAAGGATCAAGTGAGCCTGGAGCTGCGCTGTCTCGATCCCAAGCCGGACAGCCGCGATGAGCCGGACCGGTGGAGCGAGTGGCGGGAGATTGCCTCAGGGCACGGGCCTTTCGAGGCTACGGTGGGGCGCGAGTCTTATGCGCCTGGCAAAGTCACCGTGCACGGCAAGTACCGCTTCCAGCTTCGGGTCAAGGCTTATGCGGCGCCGGATCCCAGGGGAGCGGGTCTTGAAGCTCTCAAATTCAAGTGCTATTTCGAGAACGGCATCATGTCCATTCCCCGGCTGACTCCAGGCAAAAACACGATCACTTTCAAAGTCTCGGACCAGGAGGCTCTCAAGGCTCCGATAACAGTCACTTACAGGTACGAGACACCGGGCGGCGAGAAGACTCACCGGCAAACCCTGAACCCCCGGGATTTCAGCGGAAACCGGGCTGCTTACATTATTGATGTCCCGGACCTTATGCGCTCGAACAGCCTGACCATAGAATATTAGACAGCAAAACCTGACACTGTCGAATGGAGCATCCAGCATGACCCACCGGGAAAGGTTTTTCAGGCTTTTTGAGGGAAAAAGCGAAAGTTTCGTGCCCTTTTTCCCGGATATCACCGACTGGTACATGGGCCAGCGCATCGAGCCCGGGGAGCCTTATCCATACGAGCCCGGCCAGTTCATTCCCGATTCTTCGCCCCTGCACAAGAGAAACCGCTCCATGCCTGAGGAGCTCGCTCCGCTTACCCTTCTCGAGGTCTATAAAAAATACGACTGGGGTTTCCCGGTGCATATCTATGACTGGTTCGATATCCGGTACAGCAAGCCGGTAAGCTACGAGGAAAAGGTCGAGGGCAGGCGCAAGACCAGGCGCTTCCGCACCCCCCGGGGCAAGCTCGAGCGGGTGGAAATTCTCTGTGAGGATGGCTCCTGGGCGCCCCGGGAGCACTATGTAAAAGAGCTCGAAGACCTCGATATCATGCGGACCGTTGTCGAGCACACCGAGTACATACCACGCTACGGCAGGGCACAAGCAGTGCTCGATCAGCTTGGGGACCAGGGAGTAGGAGACCTGCCGGTCATGCGCTCGCCTTTCGGCAAGCTGGTCCATGAATACATGGGTCTGGAACGGATGGTTTATGCCCTGTTCGACCATCCCGCAGAGATCATGGACTTTCTGGCCTGCCAGGAGGAGAAGGACCTGGAGCAGGTCAGGCTGGCCGCAGAAGCTCCCGGCCGGATCGTGATCCTCTCTGACCATGCAGATGAAAACCTGATCGCCCCGCCGTACTACAGGGAATACTGCATACCATATTATCAAAAGGCCTGCGGGATCCTGCATCAGGCGCAGAAACTGGTCAGCACACACCTGGACGGCAATTTCAAGGGCCTGTTCCCACTCTTGAGCCAGACAGGGTTCGACCTGCTGGATGGCTGCACGCCGCTGCCCATGAACAACTTCGAGGTGGAAGAGCTGGCTGAGGCTCTCCCTGAGGGGATGCTCACCTACCTGGGAGTGCCTGCGACACTTTTCTGCCAGGGATTGGAAACCGGGGAAATCCTGGCTTTCGGCGAGCGGATTTTCAAGGCCCTGGCCGGAAGGGTGATTCTCAATGTGGGAGACATCCTGCCCCCCAATGGCGATATCCAACAGGTGGTCGCCCTCGGAGAGCATGTCAAAAGGTTGAACAAAAGCTGATAATTCTGTTTAAACCAACGTTTGTCCGAAAAAAATATGAATTAAGGAAAAAGCGGGCCCTACCCACCCTGTGATAATTCCCTCGGACAGGCAAGGACCCGCTCTAATTTTTATCCTCTGGAGAAGAAACCCTGCCGAATTCACACGCTTATTTGGCTTGAATTATATTATCGAGTTTTTTTATATATTGCGGATCTATGTTCGATCTGGATAACCTGTCCCTTAATTCAGAGGCCTTGCCACTTTTCCCCTGATAAGCATAGACACATGCCAGGTTGTAAAGATAAGGCCAGTCCTTGCCGGACAATTCCCGGCAAGTCCGGTAATACTGTTCAGCTTTATCCCACTCTTTGAGTGATACGCTTGAAAAACCCAGGTTATCATAAGCCTTAAGGCTGTCATACCCCATTTTCAGGGCTTCTAGAAACTCCAGCTCTGCACTGCGAAAAAATCCGTTATCCAAGCATTTTTTACCGCTCCAAAATATTTCCTCAGTGATCGCAGGCATTATTTTTTCGATGTATTCCTCTGCCCCGGCGGGGGAATTAAACCGCGGTTTATCTTTAAAATAATCCTTAAATGTTACTTTTTCTTTCTCCGGTAAAAGAAGATAGTAGCAGAAAGAGACATTTGAATAACCTCTTATTAAATAATATTTCATCATGTTCCTGATATTTGGAACAGAAAAAGTATTTTCCTTCCAGGCACTGCGAAAATAATAAATACTGAGATCGATCTTGTTATTCATCAAAAACATATTCCCAATGTTGGTAAGATCGAGAGCATCCAAGCGATCGGACCATTTCGCTGCCAGTTCTAATAATTTGTCTTCATCTTTAGCATCTCCAAGCCTAAAGATAAAGAAATTCCTCAAATCTTCATCCTTGCCGGCCAAATCGATAAGGTATTGAGGGAAATAGTTTTCCCCCAGGCAATAAGCACTAACCGCACTCGCGACTTTCCTTTTGGCATCTTTCGAGTAATAGTATTTCTGCTCGGCACATTTCAGTAACCTCTTGATGAGAAGATCTCTGGTGTGAAGGGTAGTTATCCAGAGAGCCAGGTGCATGATGGCCAAAGGTAACAGAATGGCTAAAACGTGAGCGATTTTCAGCCTCATTTTAACCGGAGAGCAGACCTGCCAGAGACGGAAGGCTGTCAGCGGCAGAAGAATTCCCAGAGGAAAATAGATATCCCAGTCTCTCTGCATCCCCAGCCAGGCATTGAACATAAACAGCTCTGATCCGAATCCCGCCAGTAAAAAGAGCAGAAAAACAGAAATTTTATCCTCACTCCACCGGCTCCTGAAAAACAGAATGGCATAGACAATCCATACGCCGGCCAGAATGTTCAGCGGACTGTGCAAGAGAAGCACGTTTATTAAGTCCAGCAGATGGTTAATTGACAGCAGGCCATACAGAGTACTGGCATTACTCTCAAATGTACTGATCTGAGTCCGCATTGTGAGGTTATCGACCCCGGTGAAAAACTGGGCCAGATATTGGCGTAAACCGACCATTCGGGAGATCAGAATCAGGAAAATAATCCCAGGCACCAATACTGAAGACAGCCAGAACAGGGGCCTTTTGACGATCTCGTCACGCCTGGCAATAGCTACATACAGCGCGGAAAACGCCAGCGCAATGAAAGCGACATAAAATCCAAGGCAAAGGAAGAATGTAAAAGTCATCGGCCAGGGACTGCTCCCTTTTTCCAAGGCCCGGACTGCGACAAACAGATAAATAATCAAGACAGCGGCTCTTAAAGAGACTAATTCAATAAAGCCGGTGAAAATCGCCATAGTACCTGAAGTCAGCACAAGAGAGGCCAGCATCATTGACATCGATTTACTTTTCGTTAATAAAGGAACCACTCTGAAAAAAACATTGAAAAAAATGAACGCACCTAGCGCCGAATAAACAGACCATACCAGATAGGCCCTTGCGGCGATCGATGAAGTGAAGTACAGCTCGCTCCCTAAAGCCAGAAACAGAATTTTGTACAGCCCGATGTTTATTAAATCGTTGAAAGTATGTTTCAGGGTAAAGACCATGTCTGATGGAGGTATATTCTCTTGGAGATAAACAAGATGGCCGTCACCCATCATCGGACATTTCTGGATGAAAAGAAAAGCAGACAGGCTGGCCAAAAGGGAGAAGATCAAGATGTGCGAAGGGTTTAATAGAGAACTAGCGCTAGAACCAGGCGGCTTTTCGAGAAAGATGACGATTTTTTTTCTTACAGAAGGGATCAATCCTGCAAGTGACAGGATTACTATGCAAACTCCTGCAATCCACGGGTAATCTGCTATCAGGCTCAAACCCCATAACCAGGCAGGAAACCTGTACCCGGCCAAGATCATCCCTGAAAGAATCAACAAAAGGTACGAGATCGCGATAAACTCGACAGGCCATTCTTTTTTCATAAGAGTCTCACAGCGGGATTCACCGAAACCAGGGGACTAACAGTAAAGATCTCCTGGCCGGGAAATTTGAGACCATAAATACGATTTTAACTTACCACTGTCCTTTTGCGTTACGCCACCTGACTTTTGAGCGGCGCTCAACAATCGGAAGGTTCTACAATTATTACTATAAATCTTAAATGTTTCCAAGAAAAAATTATCGATAAACCTTCCCACTGATCACTCGAACTTGACAACGCTTAACCTGATCCGGTCTTTGGGTATTATATCGGGATTATTCACAAAATTTAGTAGAAAGGAACAGGCTTTCGGTCTTTCAAGCATTTGCTCCAGACCGGACAAGAAGTCAGAAGTCAGTAGACAGGAGTCAGAAGGTTAAAAACTCTGGTGACCATTTCCAAAAATATTCTGACTCCTGGCTACTGAATTCCAAAAGGTTATTATAAAAACTTCAGGTTGGGCTTCGTTCATAATGGTCTGGAGCAGCGGCAAGTTTTATGAATAAAACGGGTTCTATATGCCCGATAGGACATTTGAATATCTACTTTAAATTATTGAACTTACCTCCTGTCTTTCCAGGATCGAAGCCGCCTCTTCTGAGTTGAATCCAGCTATTCCTTGCCAGGTAAACACCGATTTAGTTAATTTAGGTCAAACCTCATTCCCAATCGAACAGCCCGTTTTTTCGGGCCACTTTAACCGGGAGCGCTAAATGTCAATCCGCCTGACACTTTCTGTTCTGCTCGCTTTTATGATCAGCCTTGCCGGACCATGCACGGGTGCTGAAGTTTTCAATCCCTACCGCGTCCTGCTGGTTATCGGGAACCAATGGCAGGACCAGTCGAGCTTCCTGATCGATATTCCAGCCTCCGAGGGCCTGAATTACGATTTCACTTACCGGCCCGAAGGCACCGATTTCATGCAACTGGTGGTCATGCTCAAATCCTGGGGCATACCGTTCGATATCCTGCGGCTGGATCAGCAGAGCCTGGATATCAACCATTTTCTCGGCCCGGACAACAAACCCTCTTACGGCTGCATTCTCTGGGCCGCAGATCCGCAGGCCGGTCTCGCCAGCCAGGACTACTCTGTCCTGAGAGAAGCGGTGAAGACTCACGGGATAAGCCTGGTGGCCCTCTCGAACCGGATCAATCAGCCTGTGCTCGAGGAGCTTCTCGGCCTGCGCTACATCGCCTATAACATGACCCACGACAATATCACCACCGACGGCATCCACTACCTGACCCGCGGAATGAGCCCCGCGATCACACCCCTCGAGAACGCCGGTTACAGCCATCGCGCCAGGGTCGAGGCTCTCAGCGGTGTCCAGGTTCTGGCCAGTCAGGGAAAATACCCGGCGCTCACCCTGCGCAATCTCGAAAGCGGCGCCAGGGCGATCTGGATCGGGGGGGATTACGGGATCATGTTCGACAGGCAGAACCTGCGCACGGTCCTGCGCCGGGCGATCACCTGCGCTGTGGGCTACTCGCTGTTCAAGACCTGGGAGAACAATGTGGTCATAGTCATGGACGACCCGGGCGGAGCCCAGTGCGCCTGGCTCGATAGCTGGCACTACCCGACCCTCTCGCAAGATGAGATCCGCAAACACCTGATCGCACCGCTGAAAAAACACCGGGCCAGACTGGTGCTCAATGTGATACCAGGCTTTGTCAATGACCGGAAGCGGCGGGTGGAGCTAGCGTTCCAGCAGGATTTTACAGACCAGTTCGGGGTGCGCCAGGATTTTGTCTCGACCAAGAGGGGACTCGATGAAGGCTTGCGGGAGGGGGTGCTCGAGATCCAGTCCCACGGCTGGACACACATGCAGCCTGACCTGGACTCTCCTCCGGGTCCCTGGTGGGGGGCGCCACTGGATGGAGAGAAAGCCGAGGTCGGCTGGTACAGGGAATTCGGGGATACGCGCCGGGGTTTCACTGAAATTCCGGCGGCGATCCAGACATTCCGCATGAAAACCGGGATCAGGTGGCTCAAGCACCTGTTCGAGATCGACCCACTGTCTTTCGTGTCCGGCGGCGGGGGTGTCTCGCTTTCCTACCCCAACCACACCTGGATTCTAGCAGCCAGGGCGGGGTTCGGCTGGTTCTGCTGGTTCGGGGGCTACCTGGGTCCTGACATGGCGGTCAGGAGATGGCTGTTCGAGGGAACTCCCGAAGCTCCGCAGACCCTGGGCGCCATGCCTGATTCCCACGACAAAGGGATCGCCGAGCACCCGGAAGAATTCCTGAAGACATTCGAAAAAGCCGGACCCCGGGCGATTTATATCGGGCTCAACGAGTATATCGGTTACCTGCACGCCGGCAGGCAGTGCGAATCCCCCCGCGGGCTCGAGGTCGATTACAACTACGATCCCCATTACTGCCAGTTTTTCCGGACGAGCCAATCCGCCTGGCAGCTAGACCTCGCCGACTGGGCCAGGGAAAAGCTGGCCGGGAAAACGATCCTTGTGGATGGCACAAGCCCGGGAAAGGTGGCCCCGAAAGGGATCCAGGAGATAAGAATCCCGGCCGGGACCGGCAGGCATACCGTGGCGATTCGATGATCTATTGTCGTACAGCGATATATATAGAAACCTTTGAAAAAATCCCGGGTAAAGGGATAATACTCGATCCGCAGGGCGGTTCGCGAACCGCCCCTACGATAATCCATTGATTTTTATAGCCTTATAAAAAGCAAGCCATGTCCCTTGAGTATAATGGCAATATTTTTCAAAGGTTATCAATCTTCTAATCGAACCATAAATTACTGCTCCGGTTTTTAACTCATTCAAGGATTTCCCGCACCGTGATTTTCCCCATCCTTGGCCACCAGTCAGGTCATTTACCTTATACGTCAAGCTTCAGGCCGGGTTTGCATTCCATACCCAATCTTAAAGGCGAAATGTGAAGTTTGTCCACAAAGTGGAGAATGTGAGCTAATTCCAATACCGTTCACTTAAAGCGACAGCACTCTCTTTTTGTCACCCCCGCGAAAGCGGGGGTCCAGAAAATCGGCTTAAAAACCTGGATTCCCGCTTGCGCGGGAATGACATCGTTTGCCTTTCCCACCTAAAGTGAACAACATTGGAGCTAATTCAATGTCTTTATACTATATCTGCAAAAAATTATAAGGCATCAAAAAAATGATAAGATTTCATCTAAATGGCTTGCTTTTTTTTTTAATATATCTTATAATTATTTTAGATAAGGTTTATAATTATTTTGTCTGTCTCCCGAAATTAATTGTTTCAGTAAATCATGGAATGCTTTGCTATTTCATTAAAAAATGAAATAATAGATTTTGAGGGTGGTTATATCCCTGTTTTCGGGAATAGATTAAAGGATGGCGGCTTATGGAACAATATATTCGTTAATCTCAAAAGCAAAAAATGAATTCTGGCCGGAGAACTAAAAATGAAGTACAAAATTTTCTTATTAAAGGCGTTTTTCCCCTTAATCACTGTGCTTCTAATATGCGGCTCCTGCAAGGATAAAGACCAGACATCCCTTGAGATGTTAGGTGTTGAACAAAATCCGAATTCCGGAGTGCTGATGGGGGTAGGAGAGCCGGTCCTGTCTTCAAATCACTTGTTCCTGACCGAAGAAGAAAGGCAAGCATTTATTGCTTCTATAAGCAAATGCGATACCATTTTTAGTCAAGATTTCAGAGCTGATCCGGATAACCCTTCGGGTAGTGGTGTGACGATGACTTTAACGGAAGGAAATAGTACTGTCCGTGTAAGGTACGAATTTCCAAAGGATTGGGAAGGAATTATAATCTATAATGATCCAGAAGTAGAAGGTTTGATCGGCTCAGGAGTTTACCGCAGCTTTACCAGTATTGAAAAACTGCGTGCCTGGCAAGCTTCGAAAGGCCCGGAGTGCTATCCACCCATTGAATAATCTTGAAACTTTAGCCAATTCCAATGTCCGGGCGACTGGCCGGTCGCCCGGACAGTAAATCCACCCCAGGTTATCAACCTTTTATCAAACCCATAAATTACCGCCCAGTTTTTAACTCATTCAAGGGTTTCCCGGACCGTGATTTTCCCCATTTTGTACCAGCCATCGGTTCCGATACCGGCTATGGCAAGCTTCACCTTGGGCTTGAGAGTTCGCGGGTCGAGGATCGCCACTTCCAGGTCGTATTCCCCTTCGGGCATGTCCAGAGGCAGAAAGACCGCGTCATCGTAAAGGTTGTCCCCGGGGAGCCACTGCGTGATATCCGCATCGGTGACCAGGACCTCGGTGCGTTTGGCGCTCTTTAGTCTCAGGGCAAAGGGAAACTTCCTGTAGCAGGGGGCCACGCCCTTGTTCTCCCACCAGGTGGCAAAACGGAGTTTCCCGTGCGGCCTGACCCGGGTGGGATAAACGAACTTTCTCAATACCAGCCGGTAGCCCATTTTTTTAAGCCAGCGGTTGACCTGCGGCCACCATTCTTTCGGTACTCCGGAGGACTTGGCATTGAAAGAGGAGATATGCCATTTGAGGGCCTGGTCGAATATGTACTCCACCTCTTTCTCGCCGTATCCCCTTTTCTGCCAGCCTTTCAGGGTGCCGCAGATCTCCAGGGATACCGGAGCTTTCTCCCAGGCGTCCCGCATGCCGAAATTGATAATTCCCTGGGGATAATAGTCGTACATGTGCCTCCAGCCGCCCTGCTCCTTGGCCCAGAAATCCAGGTCGCCGAGGCAGTCGACCCGCCAGCCCACATTGTGCCTTGAGAGCCCGTATTTGTTGGTCTTCTCATCTGTCAGGAGCATCACCAGGGGGGTTTTTTTGAAAGAATCGATATAAGAGTCCACCAGTGCTCTCCTGGTCTGGTCGGATAACAGGGCCGAGCCTGCGCCTTCGCCCCAGTTGCCGACAATCGAGAGGTCAACGAGCTCGAGGTCCGGGTGGCCGTCATAGCGCGCCCCCAGGGCCCTGACCATGTCCGTGTAATGCTCGACATAGAGCGGGTTCTCGGGATCCAGGCGCCAGAAACTGTGTTTCAGGTCCTCTTTGCGGCTCTCGCCGATCAGCGCCCTGAACCATGCCGGCACGTCCCTCTCCGGCCCGGTGCCCCAGGGGGCTATGCGCAGGAGCAGGGTCTGGCCCCTTGCGGCTGCTGTCTTGAGCGCCTTGTCGATCAGGTCCCAGCGGTAGTGGTCCATCTCCGGCTCGATAAATTTCCAGTAGACCCGGAAATAGGCGGTCGAGGTTGCTGGATGGTCGGGATTTGTCAGGTCCCCGTCGAACTCCTGGTATTCGATCGGGAACCCCTCGGTCCAGCCGGCGCCGGGATTCAGGGTGTCGCCGTTGAAGCGCTGGAAAGTGTTGAACCCGATACCGGGGTTGACCAGCAGCTCATCGATCTCCTGCGGCCTGACAATCACCGAATCCTGGGCATAAAAGGCGGTCGGGCAAACAAGCAAAAAAATAGCGGCAGCCAGTTGAATTTTACGCATGCTCACTCCTTTCCGGTCAGGTGATTGTTTTGATAAATGATTTTCCCGTCAAATATCGTATAGAGCACTTTCGTTTCCCTGATCTCATTCTCCGGGATTTCGAGTAAATTATTCGATAGTACGACCAGATCAGCCAGTTTCCCGGGCTGGATCGAGCCTTTTATATTCTCTTCGAAAGAGGCGTAGGCTGAGCCGAGAGTGTATAGCTCGAGCGCTTCCTCCACAGTCAGCCTCTCTTCCGGGAACCACCCCTCCCTGCCTTCCTTGGTTCTGTCCTGCCTGGTAACCGCGGCCCAGAGCCCATCCATGGGATCCATCGACTCTACCGGGCAGTCCGTGCTGAAAGCGATCCGGCCCCCGGAGCTTAAAATGCTTCTCCAGGCGAAAGCATAGCGGCAGCGCTCGCGCCCGAGACTTTTCTCGATATAGCGGGCATCCGTGCTGCAAAAAGAGGGCTGCATGGAGGCGATCACACCCAGCCCGGCGAACCGCGGCACATCCTCTTTAATCAAAACCGAGACATGCTCGATCCTGTGCCTGGAGTCCCTTTTGCCATTTTGCTCGATCACTTTTTCATAGGCATCCAGCACCAGGTGGTTGGCCCTGGTTCCGATAGCATGCACCGCGCACTGAAAGCCTTCTCTGTCAGCCAGGAGGATCTTTTCTTCAAGCTCCAGAGGGCTCGTGACCAGCACCCCGCAAGTCGACTGATTATCGCTGAACGGCTCGAACAAGGCCGCGGTCTGTGAACTCAGTGTGCCATCCATAAAAGCTTTCAGCGCTCCGAACTTGATCAGCGGGTTGTTTTCGTACCCGCGTTTCAGCGCCTTGTATTCTTCCAGCTTTTCCCGGTCATCAGTCAGCGGCTGGCAAAGATAGACCCTGACTGTCAGCTCACCGCTCTTTTGCAACTGCTCGAAACACTCCCCGCCCTCCAGCAGGTGGTGGATACTGGTGACCCCGTATTTTTTGGCCTCTTTCAGGGCGAGTCTTAAATACCTTATGTTCCTGACTTCTTTTTCTTCCGGAGACAGGGGCGGCTCTTGGACAAGCTCGAGGGCCTTTTCTTTAAAGATTCCGGTCGGTTCTCCGGTTGCCTCGTCCCTGACAATCTCGCCGCCCTCCGGGTCGGGCGTGTCCCTAGTGATCCCGCATTCTTTCAGGGCACGGCTGTTTACCAGCACGCTGTGGCCGTCGATCCGGCTAAGCAGAACCGGATTCTCCGGTGCCGCCTGGTCCAGGATCTCTTTGGTGGGCCAGGCTTTTTCCTGGATCAGGGACTGGTCCCAGCCGAAACCGGTTATCCACTCGCCGGGCCGGGAATTTTTTACACAGGCCACCACTATTTCTTTCATCCGGCCGTAGCTCGTTATACCGGTCAGGTTGAGACCGGCCAGGGTCTCACCTGTCTCAAGGAAATGAATGTGCGCATCGTCGAACCCGGGGACCACCATCCTGCCCTGGAGGTCGATTACCTGTGTCACCCCTGGCCGGACAAATTTTTCCACTTCCCTGTCCGGGCCGACAGCGAGAATAGTGTTTCCTGCGACAGCTACAGCCTGGGCCCTGGGATTTCCCGGATCGACTGTGAAAATAAAACCGTTTTTCAGAACGAGCTCGGCAAACTGGGCCCTGCGGCAGGCGAACACCATGCCGGAAAACAAAATTGGTACCAGTAAAAACGCTATCTTCATTGCCGCCTCTCAGGCCAGGCGATTATTTTCGTGCTTACTTGAGGGTTTCCCGGACCGTGATTTTCCCCATTTTGTACCAGCCGTCAGGCCCGACTCCCGCAATGGCGAGCTTCACCTTGGGCTTGAGAGTCCGCGGGTCGAGGATCGCGACCTCGAGATCGTACTCGCCCTCAGGCATATCAAGCGGCAGGAAGACGGCGTCATCGTAAAGGTTGTCCCCGGGGAGCCAGCTCCTGATATCCGCATCGGTAACCAGGACCTCGGTGCGTTTGGCGTTCTTGAGTCTCAGGGCGAAAGGAAATTTCCTGTAGCAGGGGGCCACGCCCTTGTTCTCCCACCAGGTGGTGAAAGCGAGCTTGCCGTGCGGCCTGACCTGGGAGGGATAGGTGAGCTTGCGCAGCACGAGCCGGTAGCCCATTCTCTTGAGCCAGTCATTGACCAGGGGCCAGTATTCGTCAGGCACAGGGGAGGACTTGGCGTTGAAAGATGAGATATGCCATTTGAGGGCCTGGTCGAAAATATATTTCACCACATCTGCCCCATATCCTTCCCGGCCCTTCCAGCTCCGCAAGGTGCCGCAGATCTCGAGGGTGACCGGGGCTTTTTCCCAGGCGTCCTGCATGCCGCTTTTAATAATATCCTGGGGATAGACATCCTGCATGTGACACCAATTCGGCTGTCTGTCCTTCCAAAATCCCATATCGCCGAGACAATCCATGCGCCAGCCCAGGTGTCTCAGGGGCAGCCCGCAGTCGTTGGTCCGGCCATCCGGCCAGCTCGCGGCTATCGGCAGGCCCTCGACCAGCACTCCCGGGTCCGGGGCATCGCCGTTCAGGGGCTGGAAAATGAGGTAGGTTTTCTTGAAGGAATCGAGATAGGCGTTTATCAGTGCTTTCCTGGTCTTATCGGACAGCAGGTGCGTGCCTGATCCCTCGCCCCAGTAGCCGACAATCGAGACATCGACACATTCGAGGTCCGGGTGGCCGTCATAGCGCTCTCCCATGGCCCGGATCAGCCCGCCGAAATACTGATCATAGCGCGGGTCCTCCGGATCGACCCGCCAGCGGCTCTCGAGTATCTCCTTATCCCCCACTATTGCGCGGTACCATGGCGGCACATCGCGCTCAGGTCCGGACCCGTATGGCGCAATGCGCAGGATCAGGGTCTGACCGCGCTGGGCGGCAGTTTTCAGGGCTTTGTCCAGCATGTCCCAGTTGTACTTGTCTTTCTCCGGCTGTACAAAGCGCCAGTAAACCCGGAAATAGGCGGTCGAGGTGGCAGGGTGGCCCGGGTTCGTAAGGTCCCCGTCAAACTCCTGGTACTCGATCGGAAAGCCCTCGGTCCAGCCGGAGCCCGGGTTCAGGGTGTCGCCGTTGAAGCGCTGGAAAGTGTTGAAGCCGATACCGGGGTTAACCAGAACATCATCGATCTGCTGCGGCCTGACAATCACCACCTGCGGCTCCTGGGCGCAAAGCGCGGCACAAAAAACGACAAGAAAAAAAGCTGCGGGTAAAGATAATTTTTTCATAATACAAATCCTCCGTTGCAGTTATAAGCCGGATTCTTCAATCTCTAATGAAGCTAACCTTGATAAATTACAGACGGATTCATCACTAATTCGCCTTGAGAGTCTCCCGGACCGTGATTTTCCCCATTTTGTACCAGCCGTCAGGCCCGACTCCCGCAATGGCGAGCTTCACCTTGGGCTTGAGATTATATGGATCGAGGATCGCGACCTCGAGATCGTACTCGCCCTCGGGCATATCAAGCGGCAGGAACACGGCATCATCATACAGGTTGTCCCCGGGGAGCCAGCTCCTGATATCCGCATCTGTGACCAGGACCTCGGTGCGCCTGGCGTTTTTTAGTCTCAGGGCGAAAGGAAATTTCCTGTAGCAGGGGGCCACGCCCTTGTTCTCCCACCAGGTAGTGAAAGCGAGCTTGCCGTGCGGCCTGACCTGGGAGGGATAGGTGAGCTTGCGCAGCACGAGCCGGTAGCCCATTCCCCTGAGCCAGTCATTGACTAAGGGCCACCATTCCTCAGGCACAGGAGAGGACTTGGCGTTGAAAGACGAGATATGCCATTTGAGGGCCTGGTCGAAAATGTATTTCACATCCTCCTTGCCGTAACCCTGCTTATTCTTCCAGCGCAGCAGGGTGCCGCAAATCTCGAGCGTAACCGGGGCTTTTTTCCAGGCGTCCTGCATGCCGAAATTGATAATGCCCTCGGGATAGTAATCATACATATGGGTCCAGCCGCCCTGCTCTTTGGCCCAGAAATTCAGATCGCCCAGGCAATCCACCCGCCAGCCGAGATCCCGCTTGGAAATCCCGTATTTGTTGGTCTTCTCGTCAGTCAGGAGCATCACCAGGGGAGTTTTCTTGAAAGCCTCGAGATATGAGTCTACCAGCGCCTTTCTGGTTTTTTCGGACAGCTCCGCTGAGCCAGCTCCCTCGCCCCAGTAACCGACTATGGAGAGGTCAACGCTCTCCAGGTCCGGGTGGCCGTCATAACGCGCCCCGACATCCCTGACCATGTCCGTGAAATGCTCGACATAAAGCGGGTTCTCGGCATCCACGCGCCACTTGTTGCGCGGCAGATCCTCGGGAATCATGGCCCGCAGCCAGTCCGGCACATCGGCCTCTTTGCCTCCTCCGTAAGGCGCCAGGCGCAGGAGCAGGGTCTGGCCCCGCCCGGCTGCGGTTTTCAAGGCCTTGTCCAGCATGTCCCAGTTGTACTTGTCATTCTCAGGCTCCACATAACGCCAGTAAATGCGGAAATAGGCGGTCGAGGCTGCGGGGTGGTTCGGGTTCGTCAGGTCCCCGTCAAACTCCTGGTACTGGATCGGAAAGCCCTCGGTCCAGCCTTCCCCAGGGTTCAGGGTGTCGCCGTTGAAGCGCTGGAAAGTATTGAAGCCGATACCCGGATTCACCAGAACATCATCGATTTCCTGCGGTCTGACAACAACTAGATCCTGTGGGTATAAAATCGTAGAGCAAGCAATCAAACAAAAGGCGGTAAACAAAAAAAGTCTGCGCATAATGTACTCTCCGGATCAAGGTTTCGAGTCAATCAGGGGAATCACTCGCTTTCAAAGATAATCTTGCCGTCAAAAATCGTATAAACAACCCTGGTTTTCATAATCTCGCTCTCCGGGATCTCGAACAAATTCTGTGAAAGCACAACCATATCAGCCAGCTTCCCCGGCTCGATCGATCCTTTAATGTCCTCCTCGAAAGAGGCGTAAGCCGGGCCCAGGGTGTAAAGCTCGATAGCCTCTTGCATGGTCAGTTTTTCTTCCGGGAACCACCCGTCACCCTCTTCGCCCTTTCTGTCTTTTCTGGTGACTGCGGCGTAGAGCCCCTCCATGGGGTCCATTGGCTCGACCGGACAGTCTGTGCCGAAAGCTATCCGGCCGCCTGCCTCGAGAATGCTCCTCCAGGCGTAAGCGTAGCGGCAGCGCTCCGGCCCCAGCCTTTGCTCGGCGAACCGTTTGTCAGTGATACAGTGTGTCGGCTGCATGGAGGCGATCACGCCCAGCCCGGCGAACCTCGGCAGATCCTCTTTGACCAGGATTTGCGCATGCTCGATCCTGTGACGGGAGTCCCGCTTGCCATTTTGTGCTATCGCTTTTTCAAAGGCATCCAGCACAATATGGTTGCCCCTGGTCCCGATAGCGTGAACTCCCACCTGAAAGGAGTCTTTGTCTGCGGCGAGGATTTGTTTCTCGAGCTTCTCTACTGGCATCACCAGGACCCCGGAAGTAGAGGGATTGTCAGTATAAGGCTCGAACAGAGCCGCGGTCTGCGAACCCAGGGTCCCGTCGATAAAAGCTTTCAGAAAACCGAACTTTATCAGCGGATTTTTTGCATATTTTTGCCTTAAATTTTTGTATTTTTGTACAGTCTCCGGGTTATCTTTCAGCGGCGGGCAGTAATACACCCGGACAGTCAATTCCCCCTGCTGCTGAAATTCTTCAAATAACTCCTCGCCCCCGCCGATATGGGTTATGCTGGTAACGCCGCACTTTTTTGCCTGTTCCAGGGCCAGCCTCAGGTGCCTGCGCAAATCTTCCCTGGTTTCCTCAGGCGCCTTGCGCTGCCTTTTCGCCAGGCCGGCGGCATTTTCTTTCAACACACCGGTCGGCTCGCCTGTGACCGGGTCCCTCACGATAGCGCCGCCTTCCGGGTCAGGCGTCTTCCTGGTGATACCCGACTCTTTCAGGAGGTAGCTGTTAATCAGCACACTGTGGCCATCGACCCTGGAAAGCAGCACCGGGTTCTCCGGGGCGACATTGTCCAGGATCTCTTTTGTGGGCCAGGCTCTTCCCGGGATCAGGGACTGGTCCCATCCGCGGCCGTTAATCCACTCTCCAGGCTGCGACTGCCTGACCCTGGCCGCGACCCTTTCTTTCATCTGCTCGTAGCTCGTGATCCCCACCAGGTCGACTTGATCCAGGGCCGAGCCAGCGGAGAAAAAATGAATGTGCGCGTCATTGAACGCGGGCAGCGCTATTTTCCCAGTGAGGTCGATCACCTTTGTCACTCCGGGCCGGACATGTTTTTCGATTTCTTTATCCGGGCCCACGGCGATTATGGTATTACCGGCGACCGCTACAGCCTGCGCCCTGGGATTATCCCGGTCCACAGTGATAATGACACCGTTTTTCAAAACCAGGTCTGCGGGGGCTGCTTTACGGCATGAAAGCAGGCCGATCGACAGCAGAACAGTCAGGAACAGGGCGATTTTTTTCATTGTCGCTCCTCTGGAAAGCAGGTTTTTTTCTAAAAATTCCTTTTTGACAATGCGTGTGGTGTCCCTCCAGGCTTTTACTACTCAGGTCATAAAATTGTTTAAATATTTTCGTAAAGGTAATTTTATTCTTCTTTTGGTGGCAAAAGAAGCAAAACCATTTCTTTTGTAACCAAAAGAAGCAAAAGTTAATCCTCGCTCTTTAGTCTTTTACTCCGCTTCGCCAAGCTCGCCTGGTGCGCAGGAAGCCTGCGCAAAGGCCTGCCTGGGCGTTGTATATATATCAGAGCATGCATGGAAATTACTTGTCTTCTACACGCTCCAGAAACAGGGTCCTCGGACTTCAGGGCTTCTTATGGCCTCTAGCTTCACCTGGGATGGCTTTATCATCCCAGGTAGCTGCACTAAAACCTCTTTTCGGCAGTTGTAAAAGTTTTCTCCCGGGGTATTTCAATCGTTGTCAGGTAAATCAGTCGCCGGCGCCTTAAATATAAAAAATATCAACTGATAAATTATTCCTGCTTATTCTACTTTCATGAAAAATCATCGTTAATTATCAACAGTCCTGGAATGTCGAATCTCCCGGCTTATTCTTCAACCTCCTCGGTCCAGAACTCCCTTGTCCACTCGAACTTTTTTAACGATTCGAGTTCTTCAGTGCTGAAAGGCTCTAGATTGGCAACTTTAAGGTTCGCCCTGAGCTGCTCCCGGTTTCTCATGCCCACAATCACAGTTGAGCTGTCCGGGCGGCCCAGGCAGAACAGAAGAGCCAGCTCCACGAGTGTCAGGTGCGGGAAATACTCTTTCCGGTATTCACGAATTTTTTCCACCCTTTTCAGCGTGGCTTTGAGATTGTTGCCGCGGAAAAAGTGGCGGCGGAAATCTCCTTTGGGGAAGGTGGTCTTTTTGGTGAACTTGCCGGTGAGCGAGCCTTCATCCAGGGGCACGCGGATAATGGTCCCCACATTGTTGCGGCCGCAGGGCTCGAGCACGCTCTTAGCAGTGCGCTGCTCGAACAGGTTATAGATCACCTGCACGCTGTCGATCTTTCCCCCTTTGACCAGGGGCGTAACATCCTCGGGCCTCTTCTCGCTGGCTGAGATCCCGAAACCCAGGAGTTTGCCCTCTTCGCGCAGGCGCTCCAGGGTCTCGTGCCACTCGTCGTGCTTGTTGAACCCTTTAGTCCATGTATGGAGCTGCATCAGGTCCACGGCCTCGGTTTTGAGCCTCCTGAGTGAAAGCTCCACCCGCTCGCGGAGATAGGCCGGGGGGTAAAACTGCTCGATATCGTCAAAATCCGGGTCGACCCACCAGAGCTTGCCTGCAGGCGGGGTCTTGGTGGCCACGTAGACCCGCTGGCAGGATTTGCGCTCGGCCAGCACCCTGCCGATTATCTCCTCGCTGTGCCCGTCGCCGTAACCCTGGGCAGTGTCGATAAAGTTGATCCCTGAATCGAGCGCTTCGTGCACCAGGGCCATGGCCTCCTTGTCATCCACCCTGCCCCAGCCCCCGCCGATAGCCCAGCCTCCGAAACCGATCTCCGAGACCTGCCAGCCCAGACGGCCGAATCTCCTGTAGCGCATGATTACTCCTCCATTCCGGTATGTCCACAAATAAGAGACACGAAGTTCAAATGTAATTTCATTGTCTAATCTTGCAACCCCGCTCCAAACTTACTTTAAAATACTCCCTGCGCAATGACAATATTTCCATGAGCATTGACTGAATCCTTTCCTTTTTTTAAGTTATAAGTCTTGTTTTTCTAGCTTTAGTCAGGCCAGGGTTCAACGCAATAAACCGCAAAGAAAAGCAATACCGGAAGTGAGGAATGGATTATGAGACTGGTTATTTTCGAGGGAGATAATTTTTACAACTTTTTTCCGATCGCTTATCTCAGGCCTACTTTCGAGCTCAGGTGCGGGCACAGCCTGCTTTATGAAAAAATCATCCGCAACCACCCGGGGCTTGCGGTCTCTTTTTTCTGCCGCGACTATCTTGCTGAAACATTCTCGGCCCGCTGCCCGGAGGGCTCTGCTGTCAACGATTTGAGGAGTCTGAAAGACGACCTGCTGGTCTTTAACGGGAACCTGCTGGTCAAGAAATTTAAGCTCCACCCGCAGGGCCCCGAGGAAATCGCCCTGAGCGAGGACGGCGAGATTCTCTACTCGCGGATAAAAAAGGAAACCGCAGGCAAACTTCCATGCACGGACATCCGGAGCTTCCTTGATACGGCCCGGGAAAAGCTGCCTGTGGAAAAAGCCCCTGACCTGACCCTGATCACCTACCAGTGGGAGCTCATCCAGCACAACCGTGAAGCCATAGACTCGGATTTCGAGATAGCAGGGAAAAGCGGTATCGAAGGCATGGTTGACAAACAGGCAAATATTTACGGCCCTGCCGAGCGGCTTTACGTGGCTCCTGGGGCAGAGGTCCATCCGCAGGTGGTGATCGATACCACGGGCGGCCCGGTGACTATCGAGCGCGGGAGTATTGTCTTCCCCCACAGCCGGATCGAGGGGCCATGTTATATCGGGCCGGAGACCCGGATCACCAGGGGTAATATCCATGAGGGCTGCTCTTTCGGCCCGGTCTGCCGCGCTGGCGGAGAGATCGAGGAGAGCATCATCCAAGGCTACTCGAACAAGTACCACGATGGCTTCCTGGGCCACGCCTACCTGGGCGAATGGATCAACCTGGGAGCCCTGACCACCAACTCGGACCTGAAAAACGACTACGGGACAGTGGAAGTTTACATGCCGGACTCCGAGGGCAACTGGAGATACGTAGACACCAAAAGCACCAAAATCGGCTGCTTTATCGGCGACCATACCAAGACCTCGATCGGCACATTCCTCAACACAGGCGCGCATGTCGGGGTGATGACCCTGCTCATGGGAACCGGCAAGGTGCTGCCCAAGTTCATCCCCTCTTTTTCCTGGTTCCTCGAGGGGGCTGTGACCGCGGGCTACGGCTACGCCAGGCTCCTGGAAACCGCAGAAATCGCTGCAGGCAGGAGAGAACGCTCCCTCACAAAGGCGGACAAAGCCCTGCTCGATCATGTCTACAAGCTCACCGAACCCGAGCGGAAAAAAGCGATCAGGAAAGACCGCAAGAAACTGTTGCGCGGATAGCATTTTCAAATTTAAGGAGAATGTCATGGCGGATTATCAGGATGTCCTGGCCCGAGTCAGGAAAGTTACGGCCCAGATGCTCAATGTAGACGAAGAGGAAGTCACTGAAGACAAGGATTTCGCCTTCCATCTGGGAGCCGAGTCAATCGACTCGATCAAGCTCGTGGCCGGTTTCGATGAAGAGTTCGGTATCGAGATGGACGAGGCTGAGGCTGTGCAGGTGCAGTCAGTCGGCGCAGCAGTCGAATATATCATGAAATATCTGGATTGAAAGGCTTGGAATTCATCTTTCCCTGTGTGGAGTATGAACTTGGGGCCAGGTTAATCTTCAAGCCTGCAGACTCGCCCTTCAGAAAATCAGAACCCGGGTATTTTGGAGAATATGGATAAAAAAGAGAAAAAAGAGTATCCCCAGTTAACCAGAGAACTGATAGTAGATGGCTTAAGAGAGTCCGGCCTCAAACGTGGGGATGCGGTCTTCGTGCACAGCTCGCTCAAGGACCTGGCGCCGGCCCGCCAGTTGCTTCAACTTCCCGAGATGGGTATGCCTTATCTGATCGAGGCGCTCAAGGAAGTTATCGGCCCCTCGGGACTGGTCGCCTTCCCGACCCTTTCTTTCTGTTTTGCCCAGTACAAGCACCACAGGGGAAAAGTGACAATCTGGGACAGGGAGACCACTCCCTCCAGGGTGGGAGATATAACCAATTATTTCCTGAAAGGGGAAGGGGTCAAACGGAGCAATCACCCGACCCACAGCGTAGCTGCCTGGGGCGCGCGTGCCAGGGAGTTCGTGGCGCATCACTCCTGGAACGACGGGACCGCTTTCCACCTGGGAAGCCCCTGGGGCAAGCTCTGCTACTGGGACTCCTATACCTTGTTCCTCGGGACTTATATGAGAACCTGCACCATGGTTCATGCTGTCGAGGACTGGATGAAGCTGCCTTATATGTGTGAAGAAGAGGTGGTGATCATGGATGAGAACAAGAATGTAAAGGTAGTAAAGGTGACAGGCAGTCCCACCGGCTGCCGGGATTTCTACAATTTCCGGGACACCAAAGTTGAGCGCCGCTTTTTGGCTACGGATATCTACAAGAGCGGCAAGATCTGCATGGCAGATTTGACCCTGTTCAAGACCCGCGATTTCGTGCGCTTTCTCTGGCAGGCGCTTAAAGAGGACCCCTGGCTGCTCCTTCACCAAGACCCGAAAGACGAGTTCTGCTGGCCAGCGGGCCGGGCTGCTGAAAAATATCTGGCCTCTTTCAGCGAACCCTGCCCCTGTTAAGCCCGATTTTTCTCTCCGGGCTGTCGGCTCAGGCCGGCGGCTTTTATTCGCCTGCTTGCGGCCCTTGACTTGGCCTTGACACTCCGGTAAATTTAGTCTGCCCTCTGCCTGAATAGCTTGACAATCGGGCTTGGGGCTGGGCTTATCCGGAGCGACACCGTGCCTGATCCTGCGTGTCGCCCTGTTTTTTTCGATAACTGAAAACGAGCTCACATATAATTCATTTCCATCAATTGGGGAGGACAGATATGGCTGATAAAACAATCTCCCGGAGAGACGCAATCAGAAAAAGCACGCTGGGCGCAGCGGGCCTGGCCCTGACTTTCGGCGGTGTAAAACCGGAAAGGATTCTCGGGGCAAACGACCGGGTGAGAGTCGGGTTCGTGGGTCTCGGCAGCCGCTGCCGCTCCCTGATCGAGGCGTTTCAGGCTAACGCCAAAGACCTGAACATGGAAATCGGCGCGGTTTGCGATATCTGGAACAAGCGGCTCGATTCCGGGGCCGATTTTGTCGCCGGGCTCGCCGGCTCTGCGCCCAAAAAGGCGCGCAATACGGATGAACTGTACGGGATGAAAGATATCGAGGCGGTGGTAATGGCTACCGCTGATTTCCAGCACGCCTATCACTGCTCGGAAGCTGTTCGGGCCGGAAGGGATGTGTATATCGAGAAACCCCTGGCCAACCGCATGGAGGATGCGCGCGAGGTGCTCAAGACAGTGACCTCCTCGGACCGTATTGTCCAGGTCGGGACCCAGCGGCGCAGCGGGGAAAATTACATCAACGCGGCCAAGTTCATTCAGAGCGGTAAGTTCGGCAAGATCAAAATGGTTGATATTACCTGGAACGTGAACCAGCCCATGCGCTGGCGTCACCCGGATGTGGTGGCTTCCCTTCGCCAGGAGGACACGGACTGGAACAGATTCCTGGTCAACCGGCCTTACGAGCCATGGAACCCGCGCATCTATGTCGAGTTCCGTCTTTTCTGGCCCTACAGCACAGGAATTCCCGGACAGTGGATGGTGCACCAGATCGACACGGTGCACTGGTTCTCCGGCTGCAAGCGGCCCAATAACGTGGTGGCCAACGGGGGTGTCTATCTCTGGAACGACGGGCGCCGCAATGCGGACACCATGACCGCTGTCTTCGAGTACGGCGAGGGTGAGGACAAGTTCCAGGTCATCTATTCCTCCCGTCAGACCAACAGCTACGGCGGAGTCAAGGAAATCTTCCTCTCCAATCTCGGGGCGATCAATCTGGACACTAACAAAATAACCGGAGAGGGCGGGCTTACCGCGGAGTTCAGCCTGGACGGCAAGGACCACAGGCTGGCTGACATGGACATCCCATCCGGCCAGTCCCTTCAGACAGGAGTTGGAGAGACCGATGAGATGACTGTGATGCACATGCGCAATTTCATGGAATGCATCCGCAGCCGCAAGAAGCCCAATGCAGACATTTACGCTGCCTACCAGCATGCAATCGCCAACTGTATGACCGCTCAAGCCCTGCATACAGGCAAAAGGGTTACATTCGACGACGCCCGCCAGGAGGTCATAGTTAGCTGAGATTCCCGTGGGCTTTGTGCCGAGTACGAGACCCACCCTTGGATTTGAATCAGGCCCAAACAATGGGGGAGAACAATGAAAATCACATTTCCACTTTTTTTACTCAGTGCGGCCTCAATCGCTTTCATAATTTACGGCTGCGGAAGCCCAGGCGGCCCTGAAGGGAAAAAACCCACTATCCAACCGCAGGCTGAGGAAAGCGCCATGAGCCCGGACAAAATAGAGGTCATCAACAACCAGGCCGCCCGCCAGGTGGATGTCATAATCGGGGGCCAGCCATTTACCTCCTATTGCTACTGGGAAAAGCTGAAAAAGCCGGTCCTTTACCCCTTGACAACCGATGACGGGAGGATAGTATCCCGCGGCTTCCCGGTCAAAATGGTCCCTGGGGAGCGAGTGGACCATCCACACCAGATTTCGCACTGGTTCAACTACGGGGATGTGAACGGTTATGATTATTGGGGCAACTCGGACTCGGTGGACCAGAGCAGAGGGATTTACGGAGTAATAGCGCACCGCTCGCTGGATGCTCTATCGAGCGGCGAGGGAAAAGCCTATATCGATGTGGCCATGGACTGGCTTGATCCTAAAGGTGAGAAATTGCTGGATGAAAAGGACCGGATATTTTTCCGCACCGGCCCGGGCCTACGGATTATCGACCGGGTAATCAAGCTGACAACGCTTGATACTAAAGTCGTTTTCGGGGATACCAAGGAAGGGATGTTCGGGATCAGGGTCACCCGGGGCCTGGAGGAGCCCTCGGACACTCCGCTCAGGTTTGTCGATGCCCAGGGGAATATAACCGAGGTGGCCCAGCTCGATAATACCGGAGTAGATGGCGAATACCTCTCGAGCGAGGGCCGGGTGAACGAGAAAGAGGTCTGGGGAACCCGCGCCAAATGGTGTATCCTGCGCGGCACTGTCCAGGACAAACAGGCAACGATCGCGATTTTCGACCACCCGGATAATGTGGGTTACCCCACTTACTGGCACGCGCGCGGCTACGGCCTTTTTGCCGCCAACCCCTTGGGATGGAAAGATTTTACAAACGGGGAAAAGGCTTTAAATTTCACTTTAAACCCGGGAGAGAGCACGACTTTCCGCTACCGGATCCTGATCGCCTCCAGGCGTCTTGATAAAGAGGAAACGGAAAGTCTCTACCAGAGGTGGCTCCAGGAAATAAGCGAGTGACACATTTTTAAACCGCATTCGCCTGTGTTGAATCGCGGCTGGAAGGGTGTGCATAGTTTAGGGGATACATGATTATCTTCTGCGCAGAAACCATAGGTGGATTATACTGGAGAAGGTGCAGGTTAAGCCCCAAGTAATATTTCAGGTGTCTATTGTATAAGCATTTGTTATAATTGTGGTTATATTTCAAATTATACAAGATTTCCCAGTGGCTTATACTGCAAAATTTGCTATGCTAAGAGTCTTATACAGAACTATATAATCCTATGTTGGGCTTCAGGAAAACTATGACGAAAATATTTACACCATCAGCTGGTCCAGGAGACTGGAAAGCCCTTCTCGCCGATCCTGAAAAACACTGGGCTCGTGGTTTTTCCGCACGATCACTGGCTCACGCTTGGGAGGATACCGATGCCTTTCCATCCGAGATCGTCGCCGTACTTAAGCAGAGCCCGATGCTTGAAGGCGTCGAACCACTCTTGATTTTCCCTGAATGGAAGGTGCCTCTTCCTGGTGGCAATACGGCATCACAGAATGATATCTGGATTCTCGCTAAGTGCAATGCCGGTCTGGTATCGATTGCCGTCGAAGGAAAGGTAGAAGAATCCTTTGATAAGGTTGTTGGGAAGTGGAAAGCCAAAGCATCGCCAGGGAAGCTTATCCGGCTGACATACTTGGCCGATATATTAGGGCTCCATGAGCCGATACCTGATTCCGTATACTATCAGCTACTTCATCGTACTGCCTCAGCCATTATTGAAGCCGAACGTTTTGGTGCAACACAGGCTGCTATGTTGGTTCATTCGTTCAGCCCCACGAATCTGTGGTTTGAGGAGTATAAAGCTTTCGTTGCACTCTTTAACGCTTCTGTTGTAATAGGGAAGCTCTCCACCGTAAGAGG
>Ga0307380_10002432_pt1 | contig 26539 bp, 37 predicted proteins | sample UN3MG_FD_202239 | JGI IMG/M metagenome (GOLD analysis project Ga0307380, IMG submission 202239) | Soil microbial communities from Risofladan, Vaasa, Finland - UN-3 | ecosystem: Environmental > Terrestrial > Soil > Coastal area > Acid sulfate soil | place: Finland: Risofladan, Vaasa | collected... | reverse complement strand
AAGAACCGGTACTTCCGTTGCTGCGCGAACATCAGGATGATCTCGTGCGACGGCCTCGGACGGCGCGCATGGGCGAGCGACTCACGCCGTTCCTTCCCCTTGTCCCACACGATCTCGGCACGCAGCAGCCAACCGTCGTCGACCATCATGTTCGCGAACGTGCCCGGCACGTTGCACCACGTCAGTTGCGGCAGCCCCGACTCGCCCTGCCTCCACGTCGGCCGACCGTCCTTCGACCCGCCAGCGTTGTAGTCCCCACCGGACCCGCCGGACCCCGAAGCCGTGTCACCGAGATTCACGAACAGCAGCCCATCGTCAGCCAACACTCGCCGGACGTGACCGAACACGCCGACAAGTTCGTTCAGGTAGTCCTCCCTCGACTGCCCTGACCTGCCGATCTCAGCCTCGTCATCCCCATAAGCCCGAAGGCCCCAGTAAGGCGGGCTGGTACACGCTGATTGGAACTGGCCGTCTGCGAACGGAAGCCCCGCTCTGGCATCTGCTCGGACAATCACACCCCCGGACACTAGCCGCAGGGTAGGACCGTCTCAGCCGTTGGCGAGCATCGGGGCACGAGGACCCCGGACCGGCAGCGCCCACAGAACTTCTTGCTCGTGGTCAGCCAATTCATCATCGTTCCAGTTGGAAGCCTCGTTCATGGCGTGCAACTCGGCACGGAGAGCCGGGTCGGCTGCGATGGCTTCGGGGCTGAGTGCGAGGAGTTCGTTCCGGCTCATATAGATACCGTACATGACTCGTCTACAGTATGCAAGGCGATGGGGAAGATTTCTCAGATTTCTTTCCCCACCGGATCAGGAACGCAACGCTGCGTACAACTGAGCGAGCGTGAACGTGTCCGGCTCATCGCTCTCATCCCCGACAATCTGGTCGGTGAAGTCGTCGACCGTCGACCACTCGACCGGGTTCTCGATCAGCGAATGCAAAGCCTCCGCCGCCCCAGTGCTGTCACCATCCAGCGCGGCAGTCAACCACTCCAACGCTTCCCCAGCAGAGAACGCCGGGAACTCGATGTTCGCCAGACAACGACCGGGCCGCGCCAACGCCGGGTTCAGACGATCCATCGGCGTGTTCGTCGACAGCAAGATCATCAGGTTCAAGCCCTGCCCGATCATCCCGTCACAGATGTTCAACAGCCGAGAGACACCCTGACCCTTCCGGTCGTCCACGTCGATGAACTCGTCACCGTCCTCAACGACGATCAGCAACCAGTCGGCCATGCCGTTCACGTTGAACAACAGGTCGTTCAGGTAGGTCGGGTCCCCGAAGAACCGCTCACTGTCCGTGACCACCGACGCTTCGCACCAGTCGGACCACGACTTGATGAGCGACAAGATGCCACGAGTCTTGCCCGTTCCCGGCGGGCCATGCAGCAGCACGAGTTTCCCTGCGCCGTCCTCGGGGCCGTCGGTCATGCCAACCAGCGCATCGAACTCCTCACGAGTCGCAGCCGGATAGTTCCCCTCGATCTCATCCCAATGCTCGATGTGCAGGTACCGGTGCGAAGCAGACACGCCCTTCGTCATCGGGTTCTGCGCCCAAAACGTGACCTCCACGAAGTCGCCGTCCTCTTGGCGCTCGTCTGCCCAGTCAGGGACCAGCAGGTTGATCGCTGCCGTCCAATGGTCGGCCGTGCCGCTGTCGACCGCAGCGATCTCGATAGCCCACTCGTCCCAATAGGCGTCGTGGTCCACAGTGAACATCACGCCGTCACCAACGAACGCAGCGAATCCCTCGACCGCTGGACCTCCGCCTGACGACCGTGAGGAAGCGAACGTGATCTCGCCCTTCGCTCGGGCCAACACATCACGCACCTCCGCCCATGCGATCTCGGGGTTCTTCCGGTAGATCGTCGTGACGTAGCCAAACTTGCCCTGCATCACGGCGTCGGCCATCTTGAACCGGGCAGCCTGCGACGCGGAGAACCCGTGGGACGTGAGATCGGTGGTGGTGTGCTGCACGGCGACCAGTCTGCCAGATCGACACCGGCACCCTGTGGAACCCCACTAGGCCCATCGACCTATTGACTACAGTTGTGGTGGGGGTGTCAACAGGTCGATGGGTTCACATCGCCGCAGCGTCGTACAACTCGAACCCGTCGTAGCCCCGCAGCCGAGCCTCCGTATCCAACGCAACCAGATCAGTGACCGCCGCCAACCACTCGGGCAAGAACAGCGGACGGCCCCTCGGTGCGGGCAGCCACGCCACCGGACACACATCCTCCACCTCGTCGAGCGACCTCGGCTCCCGCATCCGTTCACGACAGATCGCCGCGAACTCGATCACATCACCCATCAGTTCCTCCACTTCCTCATCGTCAATCCAGCGCGGCATCAGAACGGCACATCGTCGTCGATCGACCCCGGCGGCAGATCCGCACGGACCGGCGCAGGCTCGTTCTCATTCAGAAACGTCCCCGTCGGCCACGTCCCGCGCCACGGCCACTGCGACCCCGACACCGAACCACGCGTCAACCCGATCGGCCACGCGTTCTCCAACCGGTCCCCACGCCACCGCCCCAGCGACATGCGTTCCCCGTCGTTGTCCTCGGCCGTCATCGACAACCCGATCTCCGGCCAGCGCAACCACAACGAAGAACCGTACGGCATCATCTCCCGCGTCCGGCCCATCCCCTTCGGAGCATGATGTTCCATCATCAACGCGAACCGGTACCGGGTCCGCAGGTCGTCGAACACCCGCATCACCTGACCCGCAGCCAACTCGTCGTTCTCGTTCGCCGCCACCGAGTACGCCTTGTAGAGCGGGCCGAGACACACAAGATCCGGTTTCGTATGCTGGATCACCGTCTCCAACTTCGACCGGTCCGCCCTCGACCGCAAGTCGATCCCCGCAGGAGCGTGCCACAACCACGCCCGTTCAGAGTCGTAGTCGTCATCATCGACCTTCGCATGGACCGCCTCAGTGATCGGCTGACACACATCGACGATCGAGTCGTCCGGGTTCTCCAAGTCGACGATCAGCACCCGGCACGGAGGCATCGGCTTCAAGTTCAGAGGATGGATGCCCTGAGCCGCAGCCAACCCGATCTGACGGAACAACACCGTCTTACCGACCCCCTCCGCCGCGACGAGGATGCAACGCCACCCGATACGGATGAGTCCCGGCACCGCCCACTCGGGACGATCCTCCACCGGCCGGTCAAGGAAGTCATCCATCGTTGACACCCCATCGGGCACCGCACCCAGTGTGACGTGCGCCGCGGACATATCCGCGACCGCTTCCTCGATGATGTCCGCCACATCCCCTTCCTGCATGTACGCCTTGTCGGCAGCCGTCGTCGCCGCAGCAATCACTCGCCGCATCGAACCGCACTCGACGATCCGCATGGCGTGACGGACCCCAGTGGAAGGCGTCGGAGCGTTAGCGAGGAGCGAAACCAACTCGCCCGTCCCGCCGACCTGATCCAACACGCCGTCCTTCTCCAACCGTGCGCCAAGCAGGATCGGGTCGACCGTCTCGCCGTCGCGCCACATGCGGAGGATCGCGTCGTACATGAGCCGGTTGTTGAGCGAGTAGAAGTCCTCCGGGCCGACAACACGCTCGATGTCCGCGATCACCTTCGGCTGGTAGAGACACACGCCGATGACAGACTTCTCGGCGTCAAGGTCATGCGGGGGTCGACGACCCAGTGGCGGTTCGATGCTGCTCACGATCCGTCCCCCGTCGAACGTGCCATCCACCCTGCACCCGCATGGGCTTCGCTGCGGCGCTCGTGGTCATGCCTGTGTTCGTCGGCCTTGCGGCGCTCGATGTCCTCGTTCCGTTCGATCCGCAGCCGGTTGAACTGCTCCCGCAACTTCGCGGCCGAACGTACGTTCTTCGACCAGAAAGCGTCGGAGCAAGCCCATCGGATGACCGCTTCGACCTGAGCGGGCGTGTAGTCGTCCGCTTCGATCAGCAACCGGATCTCCTGCCGCCACGTCGCGCCCACGGACGCTTTCTTCGGGTCGTTCAGTTTGATGACCTTGTAGCCGTTCTGGTCGACCAGTCTCGCTAGGAGTTCGACGAGCCGATCCACGTCCTCGCTGTAGCCACGCCAGTTCTTCTCGTTCGATTCTTTCGAGCGTCGCGTCGGCTCCGCAGGAGGCGATGAAACGGGTGATCCGTCAGGATCGGACGAAAGAACTTGAGTTCCTATTGAGTTCTCTTTTAGTTCTGTGTCGGATTTCCCGACACCCGGTGTCGGATTTGCCGACACCCCCCTGTCGGGTTTGCCGACACCCCCCCCTTCTAGGGTGTCGGATTTGCCGACACCCCCCTCGACGGGCATCAGTAGACGGAACTTCGACGGTTTCCCTGCCGTCCGGTTGTCCTCCACCACCTCCAACAGCCCATCGTCGACCGCTTGACCGAGCCACTCGTTCGCGGTCTGCCTCGTACACCGGGCCTTCTTCGCGAGGTTCGTCTGCGTCATCCAGAACTCGTTGCCATGAGCATCGTTCACCACATCGGCCACCGCCAGATGCAGCACCATCCCGGTGCCGCTGTACGGCGAGTTCTTCCACGCCCAACCGGACGCTTCGGCGCTCACGACGTAGCCGCCCGGTCGTCACTCGTGGTAGCGTCTCGCATGTCCTGACCTCCGTGTTGGTCGGGGTATGTGATCCAACCTTCCCTTCGACGAAGAAGATCGGATCAGAGAGGCCCGGCGGTAACCCCGTCGGGCTTCTCGTTCGTATGGGGGACTTACCGTATCATGCGCGCGGGAACAGGATCTCGGGACGAATCTCGGACCAGCGACGGGCGGGGCACGCAGAGGGGCCGATGGGCCTAGCGGCCTCCGATGGGGCGCGCAAACGACCCCCGACCTGCGGGAGCAGCGACCCGCATCGCCCGATCTCTCGGGGCGGGGCTGCCCGCCAGACTGTCGATCCGCTTGTTTCATCGGACCAGACCGGCGACCGTCAGGACGGAGGCTGTTTACGTTAGACCTCCCCGTTGGGAGGGTCGGAGGGAGGATGGTATGTCCCTCCTGCGTTCTCGGGCCGGTCCCGACACCACCGCATTACCCCGCCGCGGACGGGGACGGCGATGCCGGACTTCCGGCCGAGCGGGCACACCGAATCCTCGGCTCCACCTCACGGTGGACTTCAACGGTGCCTTCGATCTGCGCGTGGCTTCACGGCAGGGGCCGATGGCCTGTTCCCTGCTCGCTCCACATTCGATCACGCCAACACGGACAACCGTGTCTGACGATCACCCGGACATCACGCGGACTGACCGGCTTCGATGGTGGCTCCGGGGGGAGTCGAACCCCTGCCCACCCCTTGCGGGATGTCCCGACCTCTACGGGTCGGTCCGCTTCCGGCTGCCTTGCCGAGCCTTGAACTTCCCTGAGCCACCGAGTGACTAGCCCGGCGGACATCAGGGTTGCGCCGCAGAGTCGGCCGGGGGTCAGCCCGACGCAGCAGAGCCGTGGTTCTTGCCACGGGTGCCTCTACGACTTGGCTCGGTACCACGGTTGTAACCCCGTGGCCGACGCCTAGATGGTGGAGTATCCCGGTGACGATCCGGGCAGACCTGCCGTGCAAGGGCTGGCTGTATCCCAACGTACATACCCCATGAACTGTTGCGGGGAGCGGCTGTTGAGCGGCTCGACCCGTTGGCCTTGCGGCCGTGCGATCATGGACACCCTCTCGGATGTTTCTCGGCCCCCATCTCGGCCGTCGCCCGAAGGCGAACTCGCATCCTCCCATCACCGTCGCGATGGTTGGGATGCCGGACCCGGCGGTCCGTACGCTACGTGCGATACCCGCCTCTGACGACTGAGGAAGTCGGCACCCCCTTCACGCCGGGGTCGGCCTGCCTGCGCCCTCTGACCACTGTGGGATAGTGCCCACCCCCTTTCGTGTCCGGCGGGGTAGGGGTGTCTCCGGTCCAACAGTGCGCTCTAGGCCGGGCGTTGGCTCCCGAGCGTGGTTACGGCACCATGCAACCGCCACTCTTTCGGGGTGGACCCCCTAGTCGATCTTCGACCTTCGAGGACGACTCCTCGTCGGTACAGGTCATCGACGACCCACTCGGTTGATCCGAGAACAAGCGGTACGAATCCGGCTTCCTTGCCGTCGACCCGCTTCACGCACGGTTACGTCCTCGCCTCACGTCCCGTTGCGTATCCGCAACGATCTGCGTCGTTAGGTTGGAACTCTCTCATTAGGTTCCGTCCGGGGAACTGAACCCCGCATCTCCGTACCGCTTGTTCTCGCCTCAACCATTGAGGCCCCGGAACTCCCCGGTCCGGGTCGGGCCTGCCGCATGTCCCTCGGCAGATAGGGCCGATCATCTCTACCCCTGATCGGTGGGGCTTTCAGTTGGCCCTTGCGGGCGTCCGGTGTTCTTGTGCTACCGGCTTGCACCTTCACTTGGTTTGCGGAGCAGTGTCATCCCTTGCGGGTCCTCCGGCCACCCTGCCCCTCCGCAAGCACATGCTCGGGTTCGGTGTGGACTTGCTATGACTTGATAAGAGTAACCGTACACGACCTGTCGACACTTCGCAACTCGGAAGCGTAGGCCAAACGAATCATTGTGTCGTCGACCCGTTTACGGTGGGTCAAGCCTTGCGAGTCTGCAACCCGATCGGGGAGCCTCGCTTGCGATTGTCCTGAGTTCACCGGACAGCCGGTGCCGAGTTGCCTCGGGTCAGCGGTTATGACTTCACCCCGGTCGCTGGTCTGCTCCCGGCACCCTTGCGGGCGGCTGATCTCAACCTCATGGCCGAACCGAAGTCCGACGCGTCATTGAGTGGTTCCAAGTTGTCCGGTACTCTCAGCGCCCCACCCTCTCGGGTTACAAGCGCCTACCCTTCCGGGCTTGACCGACACGAACTGTCTCGTGCCGATGCCCACGATTAGCCCCCCGGTTGGAGGAGCAGAGGTACGTGATGACCGTTCCCTCTGCTGTGGGTCCACTCGCCGTCTGTTGCTTCGGAGGAGCGGCCTCTCGGCGGCTCAACCCCGTATGCGAAATTGGTAGTACGCCCTCCGGCTTTAAGTCCCAACGGGACCGGAGGACTACCACCCGGATGCAGCCGTGCATCACTCGGTCCATCGAAGCCATAGGCACCCCGTCAGGACTCAGGGGTTCGCACTCTGAGCGGCGAATCTTGCTCACCGAGATTCACTCGGCATTGGTACGTTCTCGGGCCGTACCGACCCACCGGGTTCGCGTCCTATCCACCCGGCAAGGGTTCCTATCCACCTGCGCCCCGCTATCGGGATGCGAGCCACGACGCTCTCGTCGATGGATTCGTTCGGCGTCCTTCGGGTTACCCCAAGGCGTATAGTGACCACCGCTTTAGCCTTGGCCGATATTGGTACTCCATCCCCTCGGCTCCACGGGGCTTGCCGTTCTCCACTGTGAGTCAACTCGGTCGAACCCCGTGGCGGGCTTGGGTTCGACTTCATCGCTGTGACACTCCATTAGGCGCTCGGACTTCATGGACCATTCGGGGACTCGCCCCCGATCCGTCGGTATGTTCGATCACCTAATGCAACGTCACTGCGTTGCACCCGCTGTCTCTCGGGTCTTGCCAGACTTTTTCTGTTCCCGTCTGGTGGAACCATCACCGTGTGTCAGGAGTGGTGCGCTCCCGGTCACTCAGATGCCCTCGTGGCTTCGTGACCTGATGTGGTAGTTCGTTCTGTCTTGGCTGTTCCGTCTCCCTCTGGCCCCTCGGGGCCGGTGCGTTTGGTTGATGTAGAGATCATGCCACAGTTTCGAGGAAGGTGTCAACACCGAATCTACAGTTTCTTCGTTCGAGCGCGGTAGAGCCGAGACATAACCGCAGGTCAGAGGCACTTTCCGGGCACCGAAATAAATGTGGAGAAATCTTCTACAGCACCGGATGGGCGGGTCGAAACCGCTCGCAGGCCGTCAGATCAGGCGTCGTCATCCTCGTAGAAGATGCCGAGCCACCCCCGCATGTAATCCCGATTATCCCGCCGACACGAAGCCGACCGGCACCCCATCTGATACATCGCCCTCGAAGCATCCGGGCAACGCCCATCCACCTCGCCGTTCGGACAACGCCCATCTACCGGCCGCTGGGCAACAGCCCGATTCTCGGTCAGCCCCTCCGGGCGGACACGGATACCCTTCGACCGACGCCACCCACGGGCATACAGCCGCGCCGCCTCCCGGCAGTCGTCGCAGCGGCACGCCTCCCGAGTCCTACTCCCCATGTAACGGGTGCGTGTCCCGTGGGGAGGAACCTCAGCGCCGGGCCGTGAACGTGCGGTCACAACGAGAACACTCGAACTCGACGACGCCAAACGAGTCGCCGCCCCAGTGGTAGACGTACGACTCGCCGCAGTGCGGGCACGCAGGACGGTCGATCTCGCGGTCGCTCATGTCAGCACCTTCGCTCCGGGCATCAGGAACGTCACCTCTACCTGACCGCGCTTCGACCAGTCGACGTTGACGATCTGAGCGTCGTCGTCGACCATCACGGTCGAGGAGAACGAACCCACATAGTCGGGGTCCGCTGGGGTCACGTCGGTCCGGTAGGTGACCCGCATGAGATGGCACTCGCGCATGGGCATGATGCTACTCGACCTTCTCGTGGACCGTCACCCACGTGTCGACTTCACGTGCGGCGGGCGTGTTGAACACTTCGACGACATGCTCGATCCGGTAGTAGGCGTCGTCCTCCGGTTTCCAGTCCGGGTCGGTGGCGAGGCAGTCGTTCCCGGCCATGTCGAACTCGTAGGTGAACGCGCACGTGTGTTGCGAGTAGGGCGGTCCGGCCGTAGCGCAGTCGTCGCAGTATCCGGCCATACGGCTCCACACCATCTTGCCGTCTTTGTCTCCCACCTCGTCCACGACTGTCCGTTGAGGAGATCCCGTCAACAGATGCGCCTCGCAGACTCCTCCCGTCGGGATGTCCTCGGTCGGGCAGTCGGCCGGGTGGACGACATGGGGATGCCAGTCGTCGTCGCCCTCGAACTCGATGGCGAGCCAATGCACGCCGTCGGGTGGTATCGGTTCGGCGGTCATACAGGCAGCCCCCCTCGTGTGGGTGCTGATACGGACGGCGGCTTGCGGCCTTTCTGTCCGGGGATGTCTCGGATGCGGGCTGCACGGAAAGCGCGGTACATCCCGTGGCCGGACGATCCTCCGAAGGCGTCGATCCATTCGTCGCCCTCAGCGTTGATGACGTGGCGGCGGAACTTAAATGTGCCTTGCTCTCCCTTGATGCGGAACTCGGTGTCGACTTCGAGGTCGTAGACGAGGCCCTTTGGGTTGGTCCATCGGAACTCGGTCGCGATCTGCCAGTCGGGGTGCAGTTCGTCCATGTGGCCGATCTTACCACGCGGGTAGGACGGTGCCGATCGAGGAGGGTTGCGTGCCCCAGTGGAGATGGGGTCGGCTCGACTTGTTTCTGTCCTACCTATGGTGTAGCCTGTCGGTAGACAGAAACCGAGGAAGGAACCCCGACATGAGCAGCACCTACGAACGAGTCATGGAACTCCAAGAGGACGAGTGCCTCTGGCGCACGAGCCTCCGCAGCGGACGCGCCACCCAAGTCACGAAGGTTCCCCTCGTCGGCGGCGGATTCGGCATCCGGTACTTCGTCAACGAAACGCACCGGCAGTCATGGGACATCGTTCGGCTCGACGAGCGGGTCGCAGCAGAGAACTCATGGCTCAACGGTTGGACGCTCTACGACACGGAGGACGAGGCCATCGCAGCGGCGCAGGCCCGGCTCTCGCAGATGTCGTCCATCGAGCGGGACGTTCTGGTGTGGGGATCACACTGAGACTGTCCCACCCCTGTCGTATACTCATCTACACCAACCACAACGAAGGAACCACCAGACATGGCAACCAAGACCGAAACCAAGCGAGCCGAAGCGAAGGAAGCAGTCGAGACGCTCCACGCCAAGTTGGCAGCGATCACCACCGTCGAGGAATGGACCGAGTGGCTCGCGTTCAGCAGCCGGTTCCGCGACTACTCCGCGATGAACACGATGTGGATGATGGCGCAGTGGTACATCCGGCGTGAGTTCACCGCCCTGATGAACGTGTGGACCGCAGGACGGATCGCTCCCCTCGCTCCCCTCACCCAACCCGCAGCCGCATCGAAGTGGACCGACATGGGCGGGCACATGAAGAAGGGCGAGAAAGCCCTCTCCGTGATGGCCCCGATCTTCGTCCGAGACAAGAACGATCTCGACGACGCCGGGCAGCCGAAGAAGAAGTTGATCGGATTCCAGTTGAAGCGCCGCACCTTCGACGCATCACAGATCGGCGGCATCGAGATCCCTGAACGTCCGATCATCGAGTGTGAGCGGCTCACCGGCAGCGAAGCCGACGACGGCGAAGTGTGGGACGCACTCGTCGCAGTAGCGAACGAGGCCGGGTTCGACGTGTCTGTCGAGTCGATCCACGGTGAAGTCAACGGCTGGTGCAACCACGGCACCATGAAGATCGCTGTCGACAAGGACATGGACCGGCCGCAGCAGATCAAGACGCTGATCCACGAGATCGGCCACGCCCTGCTCCACGGAGACTTCCTCGGCTCCGGGTTCCTGTCCCGAGAGCAGAAAGAGGTCGAGGCCGAATCCGTCGCCTTCACCGTCGCCCACATGCTCGGCCGGAACACTGAGGGATACTCGATCGGCTACATCGTCTCGTGGGCCGAAGGGAACGGCGAGTTGATCGCCCGCACGATGGGCCGGGTCATCGACACGGCGCAGCGGATCGCAGACGCTCTCGAAGGTAAGGGTGTCCGGGCTGCGAAGTGCAAGGCGGTACCGGACCCGAACCCGGTCGAGGAAGCCATCGCCGCCTGAGCCGTCTCCCAAGAGAGAACCGTACAAGCAGAGCGCGAGGGGTAGGGCCGAGATGGTCCTACCCCTCCTCCATGCTGGGGCACATGGACACACTCGCAGTCGCTTCGGTCGGTCAAGCAGCGTTCTCGTTCGACGAGAGGCCGCTCCCTGCCCCGCTGTCGTTCCCCGACGGGCATGTCGCTCCAACCGTCCGCCTGCCCAATGCGGACGGCCTACGGGCCGCTGAGGGGTTCTGTGTGTTGCATCAGGAGATCATGGGCGAGGTGTGGTGTGACGCCGAAGTGTTGGAACGCAACGAGCGGATCGGTCGGACACCGTGGGGGTTGTGCCTGTCCTGCTACACCGAGGAGTAGATGGGCTGGGCAACGTCATCCGAGATCGTCCCGGCCATGTCGTACGATCGTAGACATGACTTCGATGCGCTGTCCCGCCTGCTATGGAGAAGGAATGCTGATCGACGAACGGTGCGACGGAACAGTGGTGAACGGCTGCGACCGGTGTGGCTGTTCTGGTGAGATCGAGTGGTCGGCGTCGATCGACGACGACGGGTTGCCGGTGAACGAGATGGGGGAACCTATCGGGCCGGAGGAGATGCGGGCGGTGCAGGCCGTCAGATCCGCGCAGGAGATGTTCTCGAAGTGGCCGCGCCTGCTCGCTACGTTGATGGCGTTCTCGCAGGACGAGTCGTGGACGGCGCAGGACGGTCGCCAGATCGAGGTGGCGAGCATGGACCCGACCCATGCGGCAAACGTGTTGAAGTGGATGAAGCGGCGGGCGTTGGCGTTGTGGTCGAGGTACTCGATGGCTGATGCGATCGTGAGGTCGACGGTCGCGATGTCGCCGGACGAGCAGTTCTTGATGGCGACGGAGAACTACGACGACGTGCGGCACTTCACCGGGATGCCCGAGTGGGATGGGGTGGCTTCGCAGGAGGCGACGTTGGCGTTGCAGTCTGAGTGGTCGTGGGAGCGGCTGCGTGGGACGCCGTTGGTGCGGGCGTTGCAGGCCCGGTCGATGGACCGGTTGGCGATGGTCGAGGACTTCCTCGCCTAGTGTCGACGGATTCTCGACAAGAAATCTTGGTCGCGTAACCGCAGGTCAGAGGGGGTTTCTGGAAGAAATCCGAAAGAATCCCCTCGAATGACTTGCATACTGTGGTCGGATCGCATACAGTGATGTTTGTCGGAAGCCCCCACATACCGACAAAGCAAGTCAAGGGGCGAGTCGCACAAGCGGCGGGCAGCACCAGCCACCGGTGAGTCCACCCGAAAGGGGGCAGGGGAACCAACCCCGGCAGTAGCGAACAAGGTCAACTCCACCAAGAGAGGGTGGGGAGCGCAACTCTGATGCGCTGTGTATCAAGTAGAAAGAGTCTCGATGGAAACATCGAGATTGCAGATGGCAGAACCACACGGTTCTGCTATGGAAGCCTCGGGGTTCCCACAAGGGGAGCGACCGGGGACGGTTATCCGGGCCAAAGTCAACCTGACGCCATTACGGGGAATCTGCAATCTCGGCAGTGAACATCGAGAAAGTTTCGCATGAAAGTCTCGACAGAGACTCGGAACCTTGGAGGTACCATCAAGCCCGCCATGTGAAGCCATCCCTGACGGCTAACGACCACGACCTGCTCCTAGCAAGTAGGCGATCCCTGAACGAAGGATGGTGGATGGATGTGGTCAAGTAGGTGAGAGAACAAGGAGAACGAGCCGAAAGCGAACCTGAGAATAACCCGGAGTGCGCACGATGGGGGAAGGCACGGGGAGTGAGTAGGGTCGGTCCGAGTCCCTATCGAGACGGTCATGCGAAACAGTGTTCGAGTCTCTTGACTGAGGCCGGGACCACGGAAGTACCGTTGCGAGTACCCAAGTGAAGCGCCCTACGGCACGCTCTCCTCGATCGAAGTTTGATCGGGTGAACCGTGTTTATGAAGGTGGTGGATGGCGAAAGGTTTGGCGAGTGAACGTGGAGAACAGCCCGAAAGCGAACCCGAGACAAACCCGGAGTGCGCACGATGGGGGCATGTAGGGGGAGCCGGTAGGACTGGCCCGACTTCAATCAAGCGGCTCGAACACAGTTCAAGTGTCCACGTCAGTTCTGCCGGATCGTTAGATTCGAGAGGAACCGAACGGAAGCACGAAAGTTATGGGGTTCAAGTCCCCGCGGGAGCGTCCATGTTCCCGAGTCAAGTGGTGGCGACCGAGTGTGGAAGTGCGCTGTGCGGTGCAACCCGTAGCAGTTCGGTAAACGCATCGACGGACCCGACGCATCCCGGCAGGGGTGGCAGGTCAGGGCAGTTGAAAACAGGTACAACAGACAATCGGCCGTGACTAGGTTGCGAAAGCGGACACGCGCAAGCGTGGTTGCCGGTGTCAGGTCAGGCCCGCAGGTCGCTCCTGCGGTAGTCGCTGACAGTCGTACCTACCTTCAACACGAGTCGGCAGGGCTGACGCGGATACTTGAACAAGAACACTGGTGCCCCCAACACAACGGTTGGGTCGACCGGGGTTCGCACGGCAGAGGATTGGGTGCCTCTGCATAATCAGGACACCCACGAAAGACAGCATCGGGTTGATCGCCGGTGCCGGGGAAACCCGCAGAGTGTCGAGTAGGAACGCTTGTAACGTGCGGGCGATAACCCGGAAGGCGATAACCGACCGTTGTGTTGGGGGCATCGTCGCGCAAGGACGGCCACCAACAGGGACTTCAACTCGTCCCACCCGAGGCGTACCATGAACGCCATGCCTCCGCGCCCCTCGATCTCAGACGTACGCGCAGCCCAAGAGGCCGCACGCCAAGCCGCCGCCCAGCGTAGGGAGGACGGCACCGAAGGGGAACACGTCCCGAAAGCCGAGTCGTTCGTCGTCGACATCCCTGTGTCCGGCACGATCAGGATGCGGTTCGCGAAGCAGCCGATCCCGTCCGAGTCGCAGCAGATCGCCGCCGATCTGATCGCAGGGGTCGGTGACCACGTGAGAGAACGCGGGTTCGAGGGAGTCGGGGCTAACGGAGCAAGGGTGAACTCGTACCTGTTCTTGAATCTTGACCAGTGATGGATCTGAGCGTCGGGCTGAACGTCGGCTGCGACTGGCTGACCCGGCAGCCCCAGCACCATGAGGCGTTGTGCCGCCGCGGGTTGACGTTGGATGCCGGGGGGTACCTGCTCGACTTCACGCCGACAGGCACGGTGTTCGAGCAGGCCGTCGTATCGGTCGGCATCCCAGTGGTGGAGAGGGTGTGGCAGGCGGGTGGTGTTCCGGCGCGCATCTTGACCGGACCCGAAGTCGACGAGATGAGAACGGCTCTCGGTTCGATGGGCTGGGGTGTGGGCGACGAGTGGGGTGGCGCGGGTGGATACTCGGCTCTGTTCCGGCTGTCGTTGCCGGTGATCGACGGTCTGCGTGCCGCGGTGCTGCGGTATCGGCTCGGTTGCCCAGCCCATCGGCCGGATCTCTGTTGGCAGCAGGTCACTCCTGAGATGGTCCCGTGTGGGTGGCACGATGAGGGCATGGAGAAACTGTGGTTGCCGCCGGAAGCGAGGGAGAGCGATGTCATTGTTGATGGTTGACGAGGTGACACGCACGGCTCTGGACCCGGACTGTTGGTTCGATCACGGTGTCGGGTGGGTTGAGGTTGTCGGTCCTGCCGATCGGATCGAGGACGATCTGATGGCCGCGGGCGAAGGCGCGTGGGAGACGGGCACGACGTTCGTGTACGGGAAGCACTACGACGTGCCGCGCATGTGGCAGTGGGCCGGACTCGGTTTCACGCCGGAGTCCCGGTACATCGAGGAGAAGCCTGCGCCGCCCATGTCGGCGTTCCCGTGGTTGACCGAGATCGAGGAGGCGTTGGCCGACAAGTACGGACGACGGTTCAACTCGTGTCTCCTGAATCTGTACCCGACCGGGTGGCATTCGGTTGGCTGGCACTTCGATGCGTGCATGTTGCGCGACGAGGTGGTGGCTGGCGTGTCGTTCGGTGGAACCCGGAGGTTCCGGTTGCGGCCGATCGACGGCGACTGTGGCTATTCGTCGGTCGGGTTCGATGTGGGTGCGGGTGATCTGTTCTCGATGGGTGGCGAGACGCAGCATCGGTGGCAGCATTCGGTTCCCAAGACGACTCGTGATGTGGCGTCGAGGTTGAGCCTGACGTTCCGCACGATCACACACTGAACCCTCAACCATAGGTCGAGGGTTTCATGGGCTGGGCCGCGGCGCGCTCGCATGGGCGTAATCCGAGGCGAGATGGTCCTACCTCTGTCGTACAATGGTCCACATGGACAAGACGACAGAGGAACTAGCGGAGGAAGCAAGGGGCCACCTCCGGGCCGCGTTCAGCGTGGTCAACTCGATCCCACACGATCCGTTCGGTGGGCTGCTCGCGCAGTCGCAGCGGACGATGGCTGATGCCTACCGGTTGTTGGGTGAACTGGTGGGTGAGCCGTTCGAGGATGATGGGGTCGCTGCATAGGCCCATCGAATCATTGTGGTCGATTAGGCCACGATGGAGTTGCATCGACTCGCCCCATACTGTAGAGTCATAGACAACAGATCAGGAACCCCAACCACAGGAGCCAACACCATGTCCACCCGCCACTTCCTCCACAGCAAGAACCGGATCGCCAAGGCCAACCGCCTCGCTGATGCCGTCGAGGCCAACCCGATCACCCGGAACCTCGATCCGGTCACCCTGACCGAGATGGACGTTGAGGGCTGGAACGCCATCAACGATCTCGCCGGTGAGGTTCGCAAGCCTTCCGCCGAAACCATCGCCATGACCATCGGCATCCTCGCCGGTCGTCGGGTCTGATCCCAAGTCCGCAGAGCCGGGGCCACCACGGTCCCGGCTCAACCCGTTTCCCGAAAGGAACCAACCACAATGGGCGCAGCAGACTTCTCCACAACCGCACTCGGCAAGACCGCCGAAGATGCGTTCTCCACCGCCATCCACGAAGCGGCCTACGAATACGGCCACGGCGGGTACACCGGCACCATCGCTGAGAAGGGCGGTGACGGGTTCATCCAGTTCACGGTGAAGGCCCGCACCAACCCCTACGACGTACAGAACAAGTTGTGGGACGCACAGGTCGCGCTCGACTACGAGCAGGACCCCAAGAGCGAGTGGACCCGGAAGCCGACCGCTGCGGAGCGCAACGCTCTCGCGTGGCTGCGGGACCGGGTGTCGTTCGCACCGGCCAAGCCGACCCGCGGTGGATACGGCTACGCACCCCGTCCTGACGCTGCGACGGCGCTGATCGAAGCCTCCAACAACAAATGGGGTGCCTGCGCCTGCATCGAAATCACCGGCGCACGGGCAGCGAAGATCAAGGCCGAGCGTGGCCGCAAGGGCACCCACGACAAGGTGTTCCTGTTCTTCGGATCGGCGTCCTGCTGATGCCCGCCCGACGCCCGCCACGCAAGCAAGCCCGCGAGAATCAGCGGACCCACACGTGGGCCGGAACCCCCGAAGATGGGGTGCGCTGCGACTACTGCGAAGCGACACCGCACTCGCCCGCAGGGACGAACCGGTGCCCCGCCGACATGCCCGAACCGAACACCCTCCGGTTCCCGAACGACCGGACAGGCTGACCATGACCGCCACGATCACCTACCAGCATCCCGGTAGCGTCGACCGGACCGCGACGATCACTACCCCCGCGGTTCTCGACCAACTCCTCGCCTACTACCGTGACCGCAACGTCCGCTACACCGTGATCCACCACGACGGCACCCTCCACACGTGGGAACCCCATGACCGCTGAAACAGTCCTCGCATCCGACGGCACCCCCATCGTCGAATGCCAAGTCACCCCCGACTGCCAATGGCGGTTCATCCACCTCGCTCAACAAGACCCGGCGCTCATGCCGCTCCTACAGACGTTCATCGCCCACCACTTCGCTGAGGCCCACCCCAAGTGGCTCACCGACACCGAAGGCCAAGACCCCGCCGCCGTACTAGCCGAGTGCGCCGAAGTATTCGAGGCGTTCGGCATCGACCCGGACAACCCGTACGACCAGTTAGAACCCGACACCTTCTAACATCCCGCGGCACAACCGGCTACGCTTCACCTTGTGACCGAACCCAACATCCTCGAAGGACTCGAACCACTCGCAGTCCCCATCGGAGATGTCCACTCCATGACCGGCAACCCGCGCCGCGGCGACGTAGAAGCCGTAGCAGCGTCCCTCGCCCAGTTCGGGCAGCACAAGCCGATCGTTGTGCAGCGTGCGTCCGGCGAAATCCTGATCGGGAACCACACGTGGCGCGCCGCCAAGTCGCTCGGTTGGGATCGGATCGCTGTTCTCTACACCGACGACGACCGCAAGACGGCGGTGGCCCGGTCGCTGGCAGACAACCATTCGTCGGACAAGGGCACCTACGACAACCGTGAGTTGGCGATGCTCGTAGCGGAGATCGCTGACGAGGACGACGATCTGGTGAAAGCCGCGGGGTTCGCCGGAGATGAACTCGACGCGTTGCTCGCTTTGGCGAACGTCGACATCGACACTGGTGAACCGAAGCCGGACACGCCGAAAGTGTCGAAGGTCGAGTCGACTACCGAACGGTCAGGTGACCAAGCCTCGGATGTGGCCGCTTCCGCCGGGGAGATGAAGCGGACGGAGAGTATGCAGGTCGACCGGCCCGACGTTGCTCGTGGTACCGCCGAGTTGTTCGTCGGTGACTGCCGGGACGTGTTGGCGACGTACCCGGACAACACGTTCCATGCGTGCATCACCGATCCGCTGGGTGGCGCGACCGAAGTGAACCGTGTCGACCCGGCGGACTTCGACTCGGGCTGGTGGAAGTACGTTCCGGGTGTCGAGTTCTGGACGGAGATCCGGCGGGTGTGCAAGCCGGGCGCGTATCTGATGATCGCCGCGGGGACGGGTACGTGGCATCGGATCGCTGTGGCTGCGGAGGAAGCGGGGTGGGAACTGCGTGACACGATCATGTGGTTGCACGCCCGCGGGATGCCGATGGGCCTAGACATCGGGCAGCAGGTCGACAAGTTGCAGGGCGGTCCGGGTGACCCGTACTTCCGCAAGTTGGCGTCGATGACCGATGAGCAGCGTGAGGCGTGGAAGGAACAGCACGGAGACTCGAACCCGTGGTACGGATGGTCGACCGGGTTGAAGCCCGCATGGAAACCAATCTTGGCGGTTCGCAAACCCTTCAACCTCGTGTATCCTGATGAGGAACTCGAAGAACTCCATCACGGACTAGCGAGACTGCTATGGGAATCTCTATCAACTGCGAAGCGTGCGGAAGCACTTTCGACGTGCCCCCTTCCAGACTCCGACGTGGGCGCGTGCGTTTCTGCTCTCGCGAGTGCCGCTATTCCTTTGTCACGCGATCCGTCCGGGCCGACGGATACGTTCAACTCACCGGAAACGGCAGCAACGTGTTGGAGCATCGTCACATCATGGAACAGCATCTTGGACGCCCTCTTGGACCCGCAGAACACGTCCACCACGTCAACGGCGACCGCTCTGACAACAGCGTTGAGAACCTTGAAATCGTGTCTCCTGCCGATCACATCGCTAACCACCACCGGTCCATGCGAGTGCTGTCGACTTGGACGCGAGTTCATTGTCTCGGGTGTGGCATCGAGTTTGACCGCAGGAAGATCAGGGTCGAACGCAACCCCTCCGGGTTCTGTTCCATCGACTGCTATCGAAGGGATTGCGCTCATCGTTCAGTCCGTACTTGCCAAGGCTGCGGCAGAGAGTTCAAGGGGGCAGGGCAACGGAAGTTCTGTTCAAGATCGTGCTACCACGAACACGGCAACAAGGGCAGGCCAAAGCGGCGGTGATCTGACTCCCGCATGGAAACCGATCCTGATGATGCGGAACCGTTTGCAAGGCGGGTCGGCTGTGAAGAACCTGTTGAAGAACGAAACAGGCGCGATCAACCTCGACGAGTCCCGTGTCCCTGTGACGGAGGCGCGTGAGGCGATCTCGTCGTGGAAGGGCGAGAACTCGGGTGAACACGGGTACGGGGTGTCAAAGCAGCGGATCGTGACAGGCGAAACGACGCTCGGTCGTTGGCCCGCGAACCTCGTGTTGGACGATGTGGTGGGTGAAGAACTCGGGGATGCGTCCCGCTACTTCTACTGCGCTCCCGCTTCCCAGTCGGAGCGGCACGCGGGCCTGCCGCCGGGGATGAAGAACGATCAGCCGAAGGTGCGGCCGTTGGCGTTGTTCGAGTGGATCGTGAAGATGGTGACTCCTCCGGGCGGGGTGGTTCTCGATCCGTTCATGGGGTCGGGTACGACGGGGATGGCTGCGACGGATCACGGGTTCGGGTTCGTGGGGATCGACAAGAACGAGCATTGGGTGAACGACATCGCTCGTCACCGCATCGCCCATGATCGGGCTGAGGCTGAGCGGGTGAAGGCGGAGAAGGCTGCGAAGAAGAAGTCGGCCCGCCGGAAACGCTGAACCTCGTTCAGTCGGAGATGATGGTGCCGTCGTCCTCGATGAAGATGCCGGGCCATTCGGGGATGGCGAGGCTGTCGTCGAGTGCGGCGATCGCTTCTTCGGCGGGGACGATCATGGCGTCGTGGATCGGCAGGTCGCTGTCGCGGTGCCAGATGATCTCCTCGCAGTAGATGGCGTCGGGGATCTCGTTGGTGGCGAACAGGATGGCGACCTGTCGGCCGGGTGCGCCGATGACTCCGGCTCCTCCGCCGTACTGCACGCCTTCGACGGAGCGGCCACCGACGGCGACTGCGTAGACCGCATCTTCGATGGTGCGGGACTTGCCGATGATGCCGGAGGCGACCATAGCGGCGGCGTCCTCGACGGTGGTGAAGTGGATGTAGAGGCCGGTGATGATGTTGGTGACAAGAGTGGCTGCGTCCATGTAGATAACCATACCACACCTAGTGTGGACTCTGCAACTACAACGGGGAAGAAACCTCACCCATCAACAACCCGCAGACCCCAGTACCCCAACCCTCAACCTCAACTAGAGGGTTACCCCGATGGGCTGGGGTACACGCCATCAACCATCAAGCCGCATCGACAAGTCCGCCGACACATCAGCACGCCACCCGATGATCGTCTCCCCATCAGGCCCCTGCGACAAGATCGGCTCACACACGAACCCCACGATCGAGTACGACCACACCCCGTCACACAACTCGTCCAGATGCCCAGTAGCCTGCGTCCGCATCGTCTGGATCGTGTCGCCGTAGACGTGGAACTCGGCACGGTACTCAGGTCGAATCATCGGCCTACCTGTTGCCGACGGATCGTGCGAGCCAACTCGTACGCCTTCGACAGCACATGGTCGCGCTGCGCCGCGTTGTGCGACGACGGGCCGATGGCGTCGATCTCTACCGGCTGCGAACACGAATCAGTCAGGCACTCCTCCACAATGTCGCAGAGCAGCGACTCAACCTCCGGGGTCAATTCGACCGAGAACAACGCCCGCCGAAACTTCGCTGCACTCTCGTTCTCCTCGCGACGGCACGACTCTTGGTACGCCCGGCAGCACACACAGTCCTCCGGCTCCGCAGGCTCGTAGTGACAGACGCCCATCAAGGCGTCGAGTTGACGGTCGGGTATGCGGCTGACATCTTCGGTGTGGTCGAACCCGAACTCCTCGGTGAGCATCTCATCCGATGGGTGAGCGGAACCGTCCACCACGTCGTCATAGGTCGATGAGTAGCGGGCCATCACAGGTCCCACTCGTAGTAGCCGTCGTACTGCGAAGCCCACTCGTCAGCAGCGATCTGATCGAGAAACTCGCAGATCACCTCGCGGACCGCAGTGTCGGACACCTCGGACATCGGCGTCTTGTTCGATGCGATCTCGTCCATCATCGAACGGACAGCGGTGGAGAGTTCGTTCCGGTTCCTGATCTTGCCGGTGTGCGCCCGCTTCGCGATCGTGGCGAGCCGTGACCGGACAGCCCGGTTGCCCGCAGCGGAGAACATCCCGAAGTTGTCGCAGCGCATGATGGCGTTGCGGGCAGCGGACTCCCCATCCCGGTCGGCTTCGGCTTTCCCGAGTTCGCGGCGAGCCTTGCGGACGACATCCTGCGGCGAGTCGTAGCCCGAACCGAGTCGGCGTAGGAAGAACTGATCGGCGTCGGGGTTGCTGGCCCGGACGGTTTGCTTCGCGGTCTGCACGAGTTCTGCGTACTGCTCAGCGGCAGCGAGGTTGCCTCGTGCCTCGCGGACCTTGCGATCGGCGTGGGACTCTGCGGGGGCGATGGTGGTCACGAGAGACTCCCTGCGGCCACGAGAGCGCCGTCGGCTACGACACCTTCGGTGACCTGCTGGCCGAGGATCATCGCCCGGATCGACACCTCGTCGGCGTCGAGTGTGGACGGGCCGGACTCCCCGAGCGTGGCGAAGTCGATCTCGACGTGGAAGTCGAGCGTGTTCCAGTTGTCTCGGCTGAGTGGCCCTTCGGCACCGAACCATCCGGGGAGGGTGAAGCCGGGAGAGCAGGGGCACATCGAGCATCCGGCTTTGGTGTTCCACCGCATCCCGGTCGTCGGGAGTCCGAGTCGGGGGTTGACCCGCTCTTTCAGGATGGCCCGCCATTGGTCGACGGGGCGGTTGCGGCGGTTGACCATGTTCTCGAACAGGGGTTCGTTCTTGGGGAACACGAAGATGCGGGACTTGCGGCGCATGTCCCGAACGCTCTCCGTGTAGTAGCCGCGGCCGAGGGGACCGCTCACCCATCGGCGGCTGCGTTCGCAGACCGTGACGGTGATGCCGGGTTCGAGTTCGATCGTTCCGAGAGTCATGTGGTTGGGTTCCTTCTCACGTGGTTGATGTGGTTGAGGGTACTACGCGACCGGGACGGTTTCTTCGACGGCCGACTCGGCGTACATGCGGACGGCAGCGACAACCTCGTCGAACTGCGGGTGAGAGTCAGGGGCGGCTCCATCAGGAACTCGACCTCCGACGATCTGTTCGGCGTGTTCAGCAATCACCTCGTCGGTGAACGGCCCTGTCGGATCGAAGTAGCGTTCAACTTCGGTCATGGCCTCCATGTCGATGTCGTCGGCGGACATCGGGGCGAGGCGGGCTTCCTCGTAGATGTCCGTGATCCGGGCGTGGACTTTGCGTTCGAGGTTGTAGGACGCGCCGTGCCTCGAAGCGTTGAGAGCGTCACGGAGTTGGATGAGTTCGATCTCCGTGAGTTCGAGTGAGTAGGTGCCGGTCATGGTTGGGGTTCCTTCGTGGTGGATGGTTGGACGATCTCAGGCGGCGATGGCTTCGGTCGTCGTGACCGCCTTGCCGGTGTGAGAGGCATCGGCCCACGTGTGGGTGACACGCTCGATGGTGACCTCGATGACCTCAGAGGCGTTGCGGGCCAGCCACGTGAGGGAGCGGGAGCCGTCGTCGGCTGCGGTGAACGAGCCGAGTGCGATCTCGGCCATGCGTTCGGCGTCCTCGATGCGGGAGCCGCAGGAGCGGAAGCAGGTGTCGCCGTTGGCGAGGGTGAGGCGGAGTTGGAAGTTGGTGATCGAGTTCATGTAGATACCGTACACCATCCGGCTACAGTATGCAAACGGGAACGACCCCATCCCATGTGAAATCTGTCACACTTCCGTCTACGCGTCGGGGTGGACCGGCCAATCCGGCAACGCATCCCCCACCTCCACCAACGCATCCCCCAGCACCCGAGCGCCCCACGGCGGAATCAACACGTCGATGTAAACGCCATGCTCATCAACCAGCCGCACCCACACCATGTCGAACAAGCCCGACTCGCCCAACGCAACCGCATGAGCAACCAACGCCTCGTCCAACATGAACGCGCCGTCGCTCTCGATGAACTCGACGCCGCCATCATCATCGGACACAGGTGGGGCCTCCACGTTGAGGTTCCCCCCTCCCCCACAGTGTCGCAGCCCAGCCCATCACCCGGCCGGATAGAAAGGGATCAGATCAGAACAGCGACTCGTCCGAAGCGAAGTCGGCCTTCGCCCGCCGACTCTCCCTGATCTCCACCAGTTCGGGCACGATGTCCCACGCCGGGGCATGATCCCCCAACCGTCCACCCTTCGCCCGCTTCAAGATGTCCTTCTTCCCCTCGGCGCACTCCGCGACCACAGGGCACCAGCCGCACAGCGGACCGGGATTCGGAGCGAACTCGCCGTCACGGTAGTCGTCATGGGCCGCGGCCCACACGCCCATCGCGTCCTCAACGGCCGCGCCGACCGACTCGTCAGTGAAGTTCGTGTCGATCACTTCCCCGAACGCGGTGAACACCAGTCGTCCGGCGACAGGCCGTTCACCACGAGATGCCTCGACCAAGGCTGCGTACAGGTTCAGTTGCCGCATCTTCGGGGCGCGGTACCGGGGCAACGGCACCTTGCCGTTCTTGTAGTCGGTGACCACAAGATCGTCGAGCATGTCGTACTCCAACCGGTCGATGATCCCCCGGAGAGGAACACCCTCAACCTCGGCCTCGACGTACTCCTCGGTCGACACGACGTTGATCGAGCGGGGGTCCTCCATCTCGAAGTAGCGGCGAACGCTCGTCCAAGCGTCGCGCCGGAAGTCCCGTACCTCGTCGTCGGGCAGGGAGAGAGATCGGAACTCGTCGTTGACGAGCATCTCATTGAATGCCTCTCCCATGTGGAGCCGCGCCATGTCGGGGGTGCGGTCGTCAGGGTCGTGCTGCATCAGCAGTTCGAGAACCCGGTGGACGAACGTGCCCTTCACCGCGGCTTCGCCGGTGCCTCCGTAGTTGCCGTCGACCTTCTCCCACTCGAACTTGCGGGGGCATTGGTGGTACAGGTCGATCGACGAAGGCGACAGTCCTGACGGCATACGGCGTTCGCGTTCGGTCACAGTCCCCGAGAGTAGTTCGTCATCGACGTGTTCGCGCAGGGGCTTCATTCGGCCTCGAACACGTGCCACACGGCCGGGCCTTGCACCACGGAACCGAGATGGTTGAGAGTCAGGTCGCCATACTCGATGGGGTTGCCGGTGCCGATGACGGCGAACTGGCGGTACACGCTGAACGGCCGGTGGCGGTCGGCCATGACCCACAGGCAGAGATGTCCTGCGGGATCGAGTCCGACGTGCAGGATGTCCGCGTCCTCTGGCATCTCGACGGTTTGCAGGTCGGTGATGTCGAGCGGGTACTTCCAGATCACAGGCGCAGTCATGTCGTCGATTGTACGACGCAGGTGGGACCGTCTCGATGAGGGCCGCGTGTAGGCCGATCGGCCCTTCCTAGAGAAAGTGTCGTTCTTGGGTTGACACCTCCCATCGAAGTGTGGCAAGATCATCTACATAAGGACATAGCGCAACAGCGCAGCGGGCCTAGACCCGGCAAGGCGGATTGGCCCCGCAAAACAAAAGCCAGAACACCGATCAACTCGGATGCTGTGAACAGTGCTTGGGGTTGAGCGACCAGCACATGCACCCACATACCCGGTGCGCAGGTACCGCTCCTCCGAGAACTGTTCACAGCATCTAAGCAGATCGGCCGAATACCCTTCTCCGGGTCAACAGTGCAAGGCCGTAGGCAAACTCACTGGTCGATCGCAGTCGATTGCCGGAGTCGTACGTTGCTGCGACGGGGCACGGGTGACCGTAAAACACCCCCACGGGAGACACCGAGGCTCCCAACCACAACCCCCCTCACCGGGGGTTGTGTCGCGCCCCAGCCCATAGACCCCGCAGCCCCGGAGTCAACACCTCCGTCGGCACCATGAAACACGCCCGCCGCGGGTCACGATCCCGACCCGGCACACCCCACCACTCCTCACGCTTCGCCGCCCCGGCCCATGTCCACCCCACCACTTCGACGACGCCTTCCTTCGCCGCCATGTGCAACCGGTTCAACACGAACGCATGATCGTCGCTATCACGGGGATGGAGATAGAGCCGCCCGTTCGGACGCTGACCAGACCGGACCTGAACCCGCGGCCACACGTCTCCGGGCAACTCCTGATAGTCGGCCGTACACTCGACCCACTCGTCCTCGCAGCCAAGCAACGTCGCAACAACCAGTTCGCCCAACGCCCCGAGTTGGTTGACCCGCAGCGAGTACGCCCGGTCACCCTTCATCCCGTAGGCGTTCGGCGTCCCCCTCCGGTCATGGAACTCCTGCCGCTCCCGCCCCACCCGCAGAGCGCGTTGTCGTTCCTCGTCGGTGATCGAGTAGAGGATCGACCCTTCGGCCGTTCTCCTCACCCCGACGACTCCTCACCCCAGCATCGACGACACGCCGCCCGACCCGACGAACCTCCGACATCACCCGCAGGAATCCGGTAGCCGCACGCCGCCACCGCATCCTCCCCACGCCTCCACGGAACCGCAAGCCGATGACTCCTACCCTGCTTCGACGAGAACCTGTCCACAGGCACGCCGCCATCGACACACCGACCGCACTCCGGGTTGCCGCCCAGCCCGCACGGCCAACACATCCCGCCGGGCGCGAACGCATCGAAACTGGCAGCCTCGAACCCGCAGCAGTAGCAGCGGAACCCGTCGTCGGCCCGGTCCGGTCCGGCACAGATGATGACGGGTACGGTCATGTTGGGAATCGTTCGATGTGGGTGTCGTAGAACCAATTACGGATGAACTCCGATGGCCCTACGCTCCACACGTTCCGCTCCGCCTCGATCGTGTGTTCGGTGCCGTCGTCCTTCCGGGTGTACGTCACCGTCTCGGTCCGCTTCATCGGTTCCACGATCCGTCCTTGCGTGAACCCACGATCTACCTCGTCGACAACCACGCCTTCGGCAGCGAGCAGTTCGACACGCCCACGGGTACCGACCCCATGCACGGCCTTCTTCCCGAGATGATGGTGCGACAGCATAGAAACGGCGTTGCGTCGGCAATCATCCTGCCGCCATCTCAGATAGTCGGCCACATCCTCGACGGACCCGAGTGGGAAAGCGCGGGAGTCGAACAGGGCCGGGGGACGGTCGGGCCAACACGAGTTGAACTGGACCGCGGCTTGCGACGCGGTGAGCGAGATGATCTTCGGGAGCCGCCAGCCGAACACCGGTTCGGTTGTGTCGCCAATCAGGTCCGTGAAGATCACGCTGATCTCGTCGGACTGCACGTAGGCGCACACCGCGCCCGAGAACTCCTCGCAGAGCCGGATCGCCGTGACATCCATCGCGTACATGAACGCAGACGAGTACGGCTTCGGCAGCCCACGAGTCCACGTGTGGAACGCCCGTCCGTCGACCCGCACCACAGCGAATCCTCGTCGGGGCAGTTCGTGACGCCACTGATGTTCGATCGCCTTGAAGCGATCACCAACCGCATCTTTCATCCCACGAACGTACCGCGGGACCGAGACGATCTCGTCAGGTGTTGTCGTCCTCACAGATGCCGGGGCCGATGTCGAGCCACACCATCCGTGCCCTACGCACCATGATGGGGTCGGCCATCAGGATCGCCATGAGTTTCTCGCTGTCCTCCGCCGACACGCAGTAATCCATCGGACCGAACGTCCCCTCCGGCAGCCCAGCCCAATCCTCTTTCGTGTAGCCGAGCGCACGCCGCCACCACTCGACCAACACCTCGGCCGGGTGCCTCCCGCGTTTCGCCATGAGCAGCACGACACGCCAGTCGTCTTGGGAGAGTTCGATGTGGGTACGTTCTTCCACAATCCCAGTGTCGCGCCGGTCCGATGGGCCTACGTGGATCAGAGCCGTCCGGCTTCGGTCAGCACGGCACGGGCTTTCGCTGTAGCGCAACCGCCATCCGCC
>Ga0307380_10002431_pt1 | contig 26567 bp, 22 predicted proteins | sample UN3MG_FD_202239 | JGI IMG/M metagenome (GOLD analysis project Ga0307380, IMG submission 202239) | Soil microbial communities from Risofladan, Vaasa, Finland - UN-3 | ecosystem: Environmental > Terrestrial > Soil > Coastal area > Acid sulfate soil | place: Finland: Risofladan, Vaasa | collected... | reverse complement strand
TGAAATAGAAAGAAAGATTTCTATCAATTCGGCTGTCTGTTTTTTAGAGTGGAATGGCCACAAGGTTAATATTGCGGATTGTCCTGGTTATACTAATTTCCTCTGGGATACAAGAGCGAGCTTGAGAGCAGTGGATTCAGGAGCGGTTGTGATCTGTGGAGTAGCAGGTATCGAGGTCGGAACAGAAAAAGTGTGGGAAATGCTCAAAGAGTTTAACCTTCCTCGAATCCTTATCATCAATAAATTAGACCGGGAAAACTCCAACTATATACGAACTGTAGAATCCATCCATCAAGTTTTCGGTCGCCAAGCTGTTCCAATTCAGCTCCCGATTGGAGAAGAGGAAAAGTTTACTGGAGTTGTGGATTTAATCAGCAGAAAGGCTTACATTTTTGAAAAGAATGAAAGCGGAAAATTCAAAGAAGAAGAGATTCCTTCAGACTTAAAAGAGGAAGCTGACAAGAAGTTTGAAGAGCTGACAGAGATGGTTGCCGAAAACGATGAGCAATTGATGGAAAAATATTTTGAAAAAGGAGAGCTTTCTCCTGAGGAGCTCATTGAGGGCCTTAGGAGAAGTATACTCAAGAGGCAGATATTTCCCATCTTTATTGCGTCTGCCCTCTTAAACATAGGAGCTCAACCTATCCTTGACGGAATTGTGAATTTTTTGCCTTCTCCTCTTGAGAGAGGAGAAATAGAAGGAGAGAAGGGAACTGTTAAGCTTTCTCTTGACCAGCCTTTCTCTGCTCTAGTTTTTAAAACAATTTCCGATCCCTACACCGGAAGAATTTCCTTATTGAGAGTTTTCTCCGGAAGAGTAAACCCGGATTCAACTGTAATGAATTCCAGTAAGGATGGGGCTGAAAAGCTGGGAGGACTTTTTTTCCTTCAAGGAAAGGAACAGATACCAGCAGGGCAGGCTAAAGCTGGTGATATTGTAGCCACGGCTAAATTAAAAGAAACCTTAACAGGAGATACACTTTGTGCCAAGGGGAGTTCTGTTGAATTTTTTCCTATCGGATTTCCCGAGCCATCTATCTCCTTTGCCATTGAACCCAAAACCCGTGCAGATGAGGATAGAATTTCCCAGGCAATTCACCGGATTACAGAAGAGGACCCTACAGTAAGAATTGAAAGGGAGCCCCAAACAAACGAATTAATCATTTCTGGGAACGGCCAGCTCCATGTGGAGATCATTACCAATCGGTTAAAAAAGAGATATAATGTAGATGTTGAGCTCAAACCTCCTAAAATACCTTACAAGGAAACCATTAAAGGAAAATCAGATGTTCAGGGTAAGTATAAGAAACAGACAGGAGGCCGCGGGCAGTATGGAGACGTTAGGATAAAAATGGAGCCTCTCCCCAAAGGAAAGGATTTTGAATTTGTAGATAAAATATTCGGAGGGTCTATTCCTAAAAACTACATTCCTTCTATCGAGAAAGGAATTCAAGAAGCGCGAAAAAAAGGTGTGATAGCTGGTTATCCTGTTATTGGTTTTAAGGTAATCCTGTATGATGGCACTTACCATGATGTTGACTCTTCCGATATCGCCTTCAAGGTTGCTGCCTCTATGGCTTTTAAAAAAGGGATGAAAGAAGCAAAGTCAACACTGCTTGAGCCTATCATGAATATTGAAGTCTACACGCCCGAAGCCTACATGGGAGACATCATGGGAAACCTTAACGGGCGAAGAGGGAAGGTTCAGGGTATGGAGCAGAGGGGAAATTTGCGCATCATAAAAGCCCAGGTTCCCATGGCCGAAATGCTGGATTTTGAACCTACCCTCACATCAATCACTGGGGGCAGGGGATCCTTTATCATGGAATTTTCTCATTACGAAGAAGTTCCAATCCACCTTCATCAAAAAGTCATTAAAGAGGCCATCAAAGAAGGCCGGATTAGACCAGAAGAGGAAGAAGAATAAATAGGCAAAACCATTTTTATGAGTTTGCAAAGCAAGGGAACCAAAATAATATTCTGAATTGTAAAAATCATGATATGAGTCGTGGACTAACGTTTTTTTATAAAAAGGAGCATAATTCCCGATACGAGTGTAAGAATGAGCGAAAGATAGAAGGGGACAAGAAAGCCGAGTGTATCCCAGAGCACTCCTGCGACAAAGGAAGCGGGCAGGGCGCATAAACCGATTATCATCTGGAATCCGCCCAAGCAGCTTGCTCTGAATTCTGGGGGAGCAAGCTCGCAGACAAAGGTTCTTTGCACAGGCTCTAAGGCTCCCTTATGAGCTCCATAAAGAATAAAGATGAATATTATCATCATTCGATTTGGTTCGGAAATTACGCCAAGACAGACTGCGATCCAGAAGAGGTAAGAGATCAAGAGTACGTATTTTCTTCCTATCTTATCCGAGAGCCTTCCGGAAGGATAAGAGAAAAGAAAGGCAGAGATCGTAAAGATTAAATAAAGGACTGGGACGAAGGCCAGCTTAAACCCTAATTTTTTGGCGTAGATAAGTAAAAAAGAATAGCTGAAGGCTCCTAGAGCATAGAGCGAACTTAAAACAAGGAAAAGCCTGAAGTTTCTGTCAAGATCTTTCAGTGAGATTCCTTTGTAGGTTTTGATCGGCCCAGTTTTTCTTTCTTTGATTAAAGTAAAAACAAGGAAGGCACTGACTACCGAGGGGATGGCTGCCAGGGCAAATAAAACTCTGTATCCCAATATACTGAAAAGTACAATACAGATAAGAATACCAAACACTGCACCCAGGTGATCCATGGCTCTCAAAAGACCAAAGTTTTTGCCCCTGTTTTCTTTGGTTGAAAAATCAGCGACTATAGCATCGCGTGGAGCGCTTCTGATTTTTCCCGCACGATCCAATACTCTAAAGGGAACGAGATGCGGCCAGATTGTTGAGATCGCATAACCCAGTCTCGAGAGGGCTCCAAGTAGATAGCCTGTCCAGATAAAGACCTTTCGTTTTTTGATTCTGTCCGATATATACCCTGAACCAGCCTGGGAGATGGAGACAAAAGCGTCTCCGAGCCCGTCCAAAAAACCCAGGACAGCCATGTTTGCTCTTAAAATTGTGGTCACAAACAGAGGCCAGACAGGATAGATCATGTCAGAGCCTAAGTCATTCAGAAAGGAAGCGAGGGCAAATGTTCGGATTGTTTTTTTTGGTTCTGTGCTTTGGTTTTTCATCAAAAGATTTTGCTTCCGTTAGTATAAATCCAGGATGCTGGAATGTAAACAAACGCATAAGTAAATTGACATCAGCAAAAAATCAGAGATATGATACATAAAAAATATAATGCGAGAGAAAGAATGACCATTAAAAAAATCACGGTAATTTGGATTTTTCTTTTAACGTTTTCCATTCTCTACGGACAGGAAGAAGAGGATAAAATCCTGCTTCTCAAGATCGGGGACAAAAAGCTCAAAGATAAAACAATTAACGTTTCAGCAGGAAAAATTTATTCAGCACGCGAAGGAAGCCATATTTCTTTCCAAAAAATGATTAAGGAGATGAAAGAAAGTGGATTTATTTATGTAGGAGAAACTCACAACAGCCTGCCTATGCACGATATTCAATCAAGGATAATTCAGGCATTATACGAGCAAGATAGAAATTTATCCATTGGCTTGGAGATGTTTCCTGTCAGTTTCCAGGAAGCTTTGAATAAATGGAGCATGGCTATCCTTTCCCAGGACGAGTTCATTCGAGAATCTCGATGGTATGTCAATTGGAATTTCAATTTTGGTTTTTATGAAAAGATATTTGAACTTGCTAAAAACAATAAAATTCCCCTATATGCCTTGAATGCTCCGAGAGCAATCATCAAAAAAATCAGGATGAAAGGTTGGGATAAGCTCTCAGAAGATGAAAAAATAGCCGTTCCCAAGCCCGAAATCTCTCATGAAGAACACAGACTCCTTATTCGAACGATTTTTGAGGCAACAGAACTCCCTCATCAGATGAAAGGTGGAGGTCTGGACATGGTATTCGAGGGGCTTTACCGGGCTCAATCTGCCTGGGATGAGGTCATGGCTTTTAATGCTCTCCAGTCTCGAGAGAGAGGGGGACGAAAGATGGTTGTTCTGGCCGGCTCAGGTCATCTTCTTTATAATTTGGGGATAAACCGCCGAGCATACGAAAAAAATCGCCTTCCCCTTAAAACAGTTATATGTGTTGTTATCCCTGAAGGGAAAAAGAGCATTAAAGTAACAAGGAGTCTTGCAGATTATGTTTGGGGCATTAATGAAGAAAAGATGCCTATTTTTCCTTCCCTCGGGTTGAGATTTAAGAAATTTGACAGGCTGGATAATTTGGTAATCGAAAGCAAACCAATAGATGGAGTTTCTAAAAATGTAAATTTTGAGAAGGGAGATGTCGTTCTTTCGGTCGATGGAAAGAGCTATTCTGACATAAATGAGCTTAGAATCTATTTAGCCGGATTCAAATGGGATGATGAAGTAAAATTCTGTCTCCTCAGAGATGCTCAACAGATAGAAGTTTTATTGAAGTTCAAACCTCCTGAGAAGAAAGGACAAGGAAGTTGATAAATTGACTGGAGTAGAGTAGAAATGAATTTTATTTCATCACAGAGCATAGAGAAAATCTAAAAAGATATGATTTATTAATAGATAAGATTTATTAACAGAGGAGGAGTATATGCGATCCAAAATATCTAAAATTACAGTTCTTTTAGTTTTTTTTATCGTCTTTATGCAGTTTTCTTTTTGGGCGGAGCAAGAAGCTCAAACTCCAACAGGAATCGAAAGACTAAAAAAACAGATAGAAGAGGTTATTCGTGGAACAGAAGGGGAAGTTGGTGTGGCCGTCAAGCATTTGGAATCGGGCCAGGAGCTGTACATAAACGGCGATATGAATTTTCCGATGGCCAGTGTTTTTAAGGTTCCTATTCTGGTTGAAGTTCTAGCTCAGATTAAAGAAGGGAAATTCACCTTAAAAGATGAAATAAGCATCCAAAAGACAGATCAGCACCTTGGCAGTGGTATGCTTTCTGACCTGGAGGCACCGGGAATTAAGCTGTCTTTGAGAAACCTCATAACCATGATGATGATCATAAGTGATAATTCAGCCACAGATATCCTTTTGACCAAGGTCGGAGCTGAGAATGTAAACAACCGTCTTCGAAGTTATGGAATAGCAGAGATTACAGTCAACAGAACCTGCCAGCATCTTATAATGGATCTTGTCGGATTGGATTATGAGAAATACAAAGGAATTTCCCTTGATGAATTCTCTGAGGTTTACAGAGCTGAGAGAAAGAAGGATCCTGAAGCCTTTGAGGATGCTTCAAAAAAATTTAGTCAGATAATGAAGGATCAGAGTACTCCTCGAGCTATGAACAGGCTTTTAGAGATGATCTACAAAAAAGAAGTGCTTGATGAGGAGAGCTGTGATCTCATTCTTTCCGTAATGCTTGAATGTCAAACAGGAAAGGGGAGGATCAAGGGTGACCTTCCAGGTAGGACAAAGGTTGCTCATAAAACTGGTACAATCGGAGGAACAGTCAACGACAGCGGAATAATCTACTTGCCTGACAATTTGGGCCAGGTAGCCTTGACGATTTTTACGAAAGATATGACCTTGAAGGAAAAAGATGTGGAACAAATAATCGCTCAGATTGCCAAATTTGTCTATGATTATTTCTATTTTACATCTTGAAAAGAAGAAAATGGCTTTTTCCCTTTCTTTCCGCTACTTTGGGATAGGCTCATAACATATGTCGTTGCGAGTGACAGAAAGGTGCGTGGCAATCGAATAGGATATGCCATTGCGAGTGACCGCGGGAAGCGTAGCAATCGAATAGTATATATCATTGTAAATAGCCGGAGCGCGTGCGGCAATTCGTAGTTGCGAGCGAAGCGTGGCAATCTCATATAATACAAAGGAGGTTATAATGTTTGGTAAAAGATATTTTAAAGCTTTGATTCTAGCAATTTTTTTCCTTTTCTTTTCATCTTTCATATCCTGGGCGGAAACTGTCAAGACCCCTGCCGAAGATACAAACTACACCCAATACAGCCAACATGAAGAAATAACGGAATTTTTAAGCCGCGTGAGTCATCTCTCTGAAGAGATAAAAGTCCAGATAATCGGCCAGACAAGAGAGACAGAAAATTATCCTTCAAAAGACATTTACCTGTGCATCATAAGTGAAGAGGGGGCTGATTCTCCTCTTGATCTAAACCGGAAGAAGCCAACTTTTCTGCTCGTTGCATCCCAGCATGGAAATGAACAATCTGCTAAAGAAGCTGCTTTGTGGCTTATCAGAGACCTGGCGACAGGCAAGCTTGAGGCACTCCTTAAGAAGGTTAATTTCCTGATCATTCCCCAGGGAAATCCTTATGGGAATTGGTTCGACCAGCGCAGAAATGAACTGGATTTGGACCTGAACAGGGACCATGTCAAGCTGGAGGGGCCCGAAGTCGAGGCCATCCATCATGTTTTCAGAACCTGGATGCCTGAAGTGACGATGGACGTTCATGAAAAGGGTGATGATTTCTATCGTGTATCCATCGGCTGTGTTTCCAATGCAAATATCCACCAGAGCCTTCAAGAATTTTCTCGATCAAAGATATTATCTGAAGTGCGGAAAAAGCTTGCGAAGAGACGCATCACCTTCTATGAATACCTTGTAACTCAGCCAATGGGAATCGACTCATCCGCCGGAGTACAATACAGAGAGGAAGATCTGGAGAGAAGGGAAATGATGAAACGCTACAGCACAACTGACCTTAACGATGGCCGTAACAGTTTAGGGGTCTATGAAACTCTATCTTTTATTCAGGAAGGAGCTTCGCGCCACGACCTTAAAACTTTAAAAGAAAGAACGAACTACCAGTATTACGGAATCAGATATTTTGCAGAAAGCATTGCTGGACATGGAGAAGAAATCATCTCTTTAGTGAACGGACTTCAGAAAAAACTTCTTGTGAAGGCAAACGTCTTCTATGAAGATGATTTAGTTCATTTGAGAATGGAATATGCAAGGGATGAGAAAGAGCCAGAGTTGACTATAGAGAAATTCGAGCGAATTGAGGTTCCGATAAGAGGAGTCCTCAAAGTCGATAAAAAAGCTGGCGATCTTCTCGCTCGGAATGATATTGCTCCTTATCCCTATCCTTCAGAGTACAAAGTCGCTAAAGAAGTCGTTAAGAATTGGTTTCCTAACGTGGAGCCAACTCTGAGCGTTCCACGTCCTTTAGGTTACATTATTCCCGCCAAGCATCTGGATGTCGTGGAAACCCTTCTTCGTCATGACATAAAAGTTGAAATGTTTGATAAAGACATCCATCTTGAGATCGAATCTTACCAGACTAAAGAGATTGTGCCGGCAATGTTCGATTACCTCCCCCCTCAAAAGATTGAAGTAGAAAAGAAAAGGCTCGAGACGATCATAAAACGAGGTGATTTTTATGTAAGCTGTGCGCAGTGCGCAGCCAACTTGGTTCCCTGCCTTCTTGAACCCCAGTCCCAGTACGGATTCATCCGCTACCGGAAGTTCAAGTTGGTTCCTGAGGCGGGCGATATCTTTCCTTTCTACAGATTCGTTGGAGAAAAAACATTACCCCTCATCCCCTATAAGAACTGGCGAAGATAGACAGGAGAGCTATTTTTTCTCTGTAAGTTCGAGATAAATCGTCTCGACAAGACTGAGCCATCGGCGTTCGCCTGGACGGGGAGGACGATCCTCCACATTGAAAATTTTCTTAATTTCCTCTAAGGATTTTCCTTCTTTGATAAGGACCTTTATTTTTGTCTGCTTTTCTTCAAGAGATTTTATCACGCCTTCCACGTCACTGGGGCTGGCAATGTCGCCGTGGCCGTGGATAAAGGTGTCTGCGTCAAGTTTCAGAATGCTTTTTAATGTTTTAACAAGTCCGAAGGAATTTCCGTTTTTGTGTTTATGGATTAAGGGATCTCTTCCAAGAAACAGAATATCTCCGAGGAAAGCGACTTTCTCATCAGGAAAATAGACAACGATATCTCCGCTTGTGTGAGCAGGACCAAAATGAAATAACTTGATCGTCTTGTCTCCAGAATGAAGCTTCAGTTTTTTGGAAAATGTAAGGCTAGGAAGGTAAGATCTCAGCTTTGGATCTTTGAAAGCAGCGTCCATATCCTTTCCTGTTTGATGAATCAGGTCCCCACAATTAATAAAAATCAGATAAATCAGGCCCCTGCAATATTTGATGAATCAATCTTATTCTAGTGCTTTTTTAACTTTTTGACCGATTTCAGCCGGACTTTTGGCTACATGGACTCCGGCTTCTTCTAAGGCTTTCATCTTTTCTTTAGCTGTGCCTTTTCCGCCTGAGATGATAGCACCTGCATGACCCATCCTTCTTCCTGGGGGAGCGCTCTGGCCGGCGATAAAGCTCACGACTGGCTTTGGAAATTCTTTCTTGACGTATTCAGCAGCTTCTTCCTCTGCAGTTCCTCCGATCTCTCCGATCAGGATAACTGCCTCTGTATCCTTGTCATTTTTGAATAGTTTCAAAAGATCTATGAATTGGAGGCCAACAATGGGATCTCCGCCTATGCCCACTGCAGTCGACTGGCCATATCCCAACTTCGTTACCTGGTCTACAGCCTCGTAGGTTAGTGTGCCTGAGCGGGAAATAATGCCGATTGTTCCAGGAGTATGAATGTGGCCTGGCATGATCCCGATTTTGCACTTTCCAGGAGAGATGATCCCAGGAGTGTTTGGTCCAATCAGACAACAATCTTTTTCCTTGAGGAATAATTTTACTTTAATCATATCAAAGGTCGGAATTCCTTCGGTAATGCAGACGATGCATTTAATCCCTGCATCTGCGGCCTCCATGATAGCATCAGCGGCAAAAAAGGCGGGGACAAAAATTGCAGAGGCATCTGCTCCTTCCTTTTCAACCGCATCAGCAACTGAATTATAAACAGGAACATTGAGGTGGGTAGTTCCTCCTTTTCCGGGAGTGACTCCGGCAACCACAGCTGTTCCGTACTCCTGCATTCTTTGAGTATGGAAGGTGCCTTCTCCTCCTGTGATTCCCTGAACCACAACTCGTGTCTTTTTATCGATGATTATGCTCATATTCCACTCCTTTCTTATTGTTTGGCAAGGGGAACAACTTTTTCAGCCGCTTCTCTCATAGTCTCTGCGGGGTAGAAGGAAAGCCCTGATTCTTTTAGGATCTTTTTTCCAAGCTCTACGTTGGTTCCTTCGAGTCGGACCACCATGGGCACCTTGAGACCGAATTCTTTGGCCGCTTTAACAATACCGTTTGCCACCAAATCGCAGCGGACAATGCCTCCAAAAATATTGACCAAGGCTGCTTTTACATCTTTATCCGAGACGAGAATTTTAAAAGCATTCTTGACTGCTTCTTCTGATACTCCACCGCCAACATCGAGGAAGTTTGCCGGCATTCCTCCAGAGTGCATTATGATATCCATGGTTGCCATGGCAAGGCCTGCTCCGTTCACCATACAGCCTACGTTTCCATCCAGTTTTATGTAGTTCAAGTTGAAAGACGATGCTTCGACTTCTAAAGGATCTTCTTCGTCCAGATCCCTCATCTCTTTGATATCGGGGTGACGGAGGAGGGCATTGTCATCGAAGTTCATCTTGGCGTCAAGGGCAAGGACATTTCCTTGGGCTGTGATGAGTAAGGGATTTATTTCTGCGAGTGACGCATCTGTGGCTCCGAATGCTTTATAAAGACTCATGATGAATTTGACGCCTTGTTTAAAGGTATCTCCCTCTAGGCTTAGTTTAAAAGCCAGATTTCTTGCTTGAAACGGAAGAAATCCGGTGGCCGGGTTGATATATTCTTTAAAGATAAGCCCTGGTGTTTCAGCAGCAACTTTTTCTATCTCAACTCCCCCTTCGGAAGAAGCCATGACAACGGGAGCTTCCTTTGCTCTGTCTATAACAATTCCTATGTAAAGTTCTCGAGCAATATCAAGTGCTTCTTCCACTAGAATTCTTTTTACAAGCTTTCCTTCTGGTCCGGTTTGGGGAGTGACCAGGGTCATCCCGATCATTTCCTGGGCAATTTTTTCTGCCTCTTGAGGATTCTTTGCCAGTTTGATGCCTCCTCCTTTGCCTCTTCCTCCCGCGTGGACCTGAGCTTTGAGCACGACTTTCGGGCCGATTTTATCTGCAATTTCGCGAGCTCTGGAAGGATTATCAGCCACCTCTCCCCGGGGAATTGGAACGTCATACTTGCTGAGAATTTGTTTGGCTTGATACTCATGAATTTTCATCGTATTTATCCTTTTATAAGATCTTTATGCCTATTTTTTTTCAATTGTCTTTTGAATAAAGAGATAATATTTTCTTTGAACCAAGAACTCTTCCTACGAGAGGAAGAAAGGAAAGATGAGTTTACTGTTTGTTTTTAAGTCTCTTCTTCAATCCTTCTGGTACTTCTTTTTGCCCTCTTGATAAAGATCGCCACCATACATATCGTTGATAACAATACAGGGAAAATCTTTGACTTTTATTCTTCTTATCGCTTCAGGCCCCAATTCTGGATAAGCAATGACTTCAGATTCTTCGATACTTTTAGATATGAGAGCTCCGGCTCCACCGACTGCGGCAAGATAAACACCTTTGTATTTCTTTAAGGATTCTTTGACTTCTTCATTCCTGGATCCTTTTCCGATTGTTCCTTTAAGACCGAGAGAATGAAGAGTTGGGGCATAGGAGTCCATCCTGTAGCTTGTAGTTGGTCCTGCAGAACCGATAGGATTTCCAGGACGGGCAGGTGTAGGACCAACATAATAGATAATTTGCCCTTTAACGTCTATCGGCAATTGTTTGCCTTCTTTGACAAGATCAATTAGTTTTTTATGAGCAGAGTCTCTTCCTGTATAAAGATAGCCGGTGATGAAAATTTTGTCTCCAGCCCGTAGTTTGGCGACGTCTTCATCCGAGACAGGGGTTTCGATTCTGTGTTCAGCCATTTTCCTCAGAGTTTAATCAGGTCTACCACGCTGCGAACAGCAGCCTCTGAGTTCTTGATAGCCTCTTTCTCCTCGTCGGTAAGCTCTATCTGTATGATTTCTTCAACTCCACCGGCACCTAATTTGATGGGTACTCCAAAATAAAGGTCATTGATTCCGTATTCCCCTTCAAGATATGCTGCACAGGGGAGTATTTTTTTCTTGTCTTTGACGATGGATTCTACCATTTCTGCTACAGCAAGGGAGGGTGCATAGTAAGCGCTTCCTGTTTTCAGGTATTTGACGATTTCACCGCCACCCTTTCTTGTTCTTTCGATAATAGCATCAATCCTGTCCGGCCGCAGGAAATGAGTTAGAGGAATTCCAGCGACGGTTGTGTACCGGGCAATGGGAACCATGGTATCTCCGTGTCCTCCCAGAACAAGAGCCTGAATATTCTCAACCGAGACATTGAGCTCCATTGAAATAAAAGCCCTGAATCGCGTTGTGTCCAGAATTCCTGCCATTCCGAAAACTCTGTTTTTTGGGAATTTGCTGACTTTAAAAGCTGTGTAAACCATGGCGTCGAGAGGATTGGTGACTACAAGAAGCATGGCATTGGGAGAGAATTTGATGACTTCTTCGGTTATAGGCTTGACAATCTTGACATTGGCATCAAGAAGTTCATCCCTGCTCATTCCAGGCGTTCTTGGCTTTCCTGCAGTGATGACAACAATATCGGAATCGGCAGTGTCTGCGAAGGAGTTTGTGCCCATGATAGCAGAGTCGTATTTTCCAACAGGTCCGCCTTCGCGCATATCCAAACCCTTTCCGATGGGCATATCTTCGATGGCATCAAGCAGCACTACATCTCCTAATTCCTTCTCAGCGATCTTGAATGCGGTGACTTCTCCAACATGTCCGGCTCCGATCACTGTTATTTTTTTCCTCATTGTTAAACCTCCTTTAATTTTTGATTATTATGAATAAAAATTATTTCCGCCCAGTTATTTCTTTTGAGTTTTTTTGTCTTTATTAATTAATCCAGTTTTTTATCAGGTGCGAAAAACTTTTAGATTTTTTGAAAAGATATCGTGCTTATTTGAAATCTGAATATAATGCAAATTTTCATAGCAGTCAAGCAAAAAGGCGACATCCGCAAAAAGAACATCGCAAAAAGGGGATAGGCCCCTTTTTTCATACAATTATATCAGTCAAAAAGGGGACAGGCCCTTCTCTTCAACAGACTACTTTTTCAAACAATTAAAAGTAGCAGGCTACTTTTTTCAGAGCTGCTTTGTGTAGCTTTCCCACTTATCTTTTAGTCCAGGGTCCTGAAGAGTTTCCATGAGGTAGTTGGCATATTCTGCTCCAGTACATCCAGTATCTCGGCCAGTGATAACCAGTTTCTTCTCGTATTGGCCGCAAATATCCAGGGCCATTTCTAGATTCTTTCCTCTTTCAGGATGGCCGATATGATTGATCAGTAAGGCCGCAGCTCGAATCATGCTGCATGGATCCGCGTACTGAGCTCGCCCCTCCTTAACCATACGGGGGGCAGAACCGTGGATTGCTTCAAACATGGCATACTGTTTTCCGATATTGGCACTTCCAGCAGTTCCAACACCTCCCTGGAATTCAGCAGCTTCGTCAGTAAGGATATCTCCATAGAGGTTGGGGAGGACGACAACCTTGAATTGGGTCCTGCGTTTGGGATCCACAAGCTTAGCGGTCATGATATCGATGTACCAATCGTCGCATTCGATCTCAGGATATTCTTTGGCAATCTTATAGCCGATATCCAAGAATTTTCCATCAGAGGTTTTAATCACATTGGCCTTTGTTACGATAGTGACCCGGTTAATTTTATTTTTTTGGGCATAATCAAAAGCCAGACGGATAATTCTCTCTGCGCCCTGAGTAGTGATAACTTTAAAATCAATGGCTAGATCATCAGTGACATTGATTCCTTTACTCCCCATGATATAAGCGCCTTCTGTGTTTTCCCGGAAGAATATCCAGTCTATTCCTTCTTTAGGGACTTTTACAGGTCTCACGTTGGCAAAAAGGTCTAAGTAGCGCCGCATGGCAATGTTAGCACTCTCAATATTAGGCCAGGGATCCCCTTTTCTAGGCGTTGTGGTTGGGCCCTTAAGTGTAACATGGCATTTTTTAATCTCTTCCAGGACATCATCAGGAATAGCTTTCTTATGTTTGGAACGGTTTTCTATCGTCAATCCTTCGATATCCCGAATCTCAATTTTCCCCTTATCTATTTCATCCTGGAGCAGGAATTCCAGAATGCGCCGTGATTCTTTGGCGATAGAAGGACCGATTCCATCTCCCCCTATGACTCCCACGATGATGGGTTTTAATTGAGAATAATCAATCCAATCCGCAGCTTTTTTCATTGCCTCGACGCGGCTTAGCTGGTCTTCGATAATCTGGCCAAAATGATCTTTGGCCTTCTCAATTGCGCTATTATCCATAATTAAGCCTCCCTATGATAAAGTATATGAATGAATAAAAACGGAAAGTGAATATTATAATTTTTTTTAATGAAAATCAACTCATGGGGCCAGGGCCTTCTGGAGAGAAAAAGATTTTTTGGAAGGAAAAAAGCTGCACCTTGTGAAGCGCCATCTCAGTTAATTGACCTAGGCCAAATGGCCTAGGTAGAAATTACTACTTCGACGAGTTCTTCCTTTGGGCGACGACAGTCGGCCTTGCGGCGATCTATTGCTGCAGGCTGCCGTCTCTTACGTCGCTCCCCATGGCGCCTGTCCAAGATGACCCTGATGTCTTCTTGCTCCTTAAAAGTGCTGCGCAGCTCCTTTTCGAGGCGAGCATAGGCCCGCTGGACAACGATAGTCATAATCCCGGCCCCTTCTTCAGGTAAGTAAGGTTTTTTGGCGATTCTCATTAGAAAAACAGGCGGGAGTATCATTACTACGTCTCCTTATTCGGCTTTAGTTAAACAAGTTGGAGGCCACGTGTCAATAGGACTTTGGTTGGATTTTAAAAAATAAACGCCTAGCTCAGCCCTTGCTTTATCGCCTGGAGGATGGCCTGGAGGCGTCGTGTAACATTGAGCTTTTTGAATATGCTATTTAAATGGCTCTTGACCGTCTTATCGCTGATAAATAGGGTCTGAGCAATTTCTTTATTCGTACAGCCTGTAGTGAGGATACAAAGGACTTCCTTCTCCCTTGGAGTCAATACCTTCTTCGGTCTCCCGGCTCGGACTTCCCCTTTGGAATCGGCGAGGGCCTCTCTGTCAAAGAACCTGGCCATCAGTTTCCGTTCAACCCAAAGCTCACCTATATGGACTGCCTTAATCGCCTTGATGAGATCGGAGATGCTTACATCCTTCGAGAGGTATCCCTTGGCCCCTCCCTTCAATGCCTTGAAAATCACGGCTTCATTCTTATTGGCCTTGAGCATGAGCACCTTGGTCTTCAGGCTTTTTTCTCTGATTGCTGGGAGGGCTTCGATGCCATCCATCTCGGGCATGGTGCTATCGAGGAGGACGATGTCAGGCTTAAGGTCGCTGATCACATCAATGGTCTGTCGCCAATTGGCCGCCTCACCCACGATCTTGATGCCCCCTTCCCGGCGCATGGTTAGGCGGAGCATTTCCCTAAATAGCGCGTGATCGTCAGCGATCACAACCTTGATCTTGTCACCCATCTCCGTCTCCGCGATGTCTTGGTATTATGCGTATTTTGATAGCATAGGAATTTCTATTGTAATTGCTAGAGAGAAGGATTCTTTCTTGTTGCTTACAACCAATTTGGTCCTCCCGTGGATTAATGACTATGCAAACGTCTTTATGTTGTTGAAATATAAATAAATAAATATCATATGTCAAGGATTTTTTTGCTAATGTCAAGGCAAAGTGAATATGTCCGATTTCTACATTGGCTAATCGAAGTAGTAATTTCTACCTAGGCCAAATGGCCTAGGTCAATTAACTGAGATAACCTCCCACATCGTAGTCTTCTTTTTTTTCAAAAAATACACCCAAAGTCCAATTGCTATGGGAATTGGTATATTTTAAAATATTGATCTGCTCCCTGGGTTTTGGTCCAAATCGGGAGTTAGTATTTTTTGATATAATCGGCATCCGAGAAGGAGACAAGAATGAAGACAAAACGGTTCACAGAGGCGCAGATTGCATTTGCTTTGCGCCAAGCTGAGAGCGGCACACTGGTGGCTGAGATCATCCGCAAGATGGGGATCTCAGAGGTTACCTTTTACCGTTGGAAGAAGAGATATGCAGGTTTGGCGGTAGCAGAACTTCGCCGGCTCAAGCAACTCGAGGATGAGAATCGTCGGTTGAAGCGTCTTGTGGCAGATTTGACTCTTGATAAGCAGATGCTTCAGGATGTGCTCTCAAAAAAGCTCTAATGCCCGCTGTGAAGAGAGATTTGGTCAATGAGATGAAGACTTCCTACCAGGTCTCAGAACGGCGGGCATGCAAGACCATGGAATTTGCTCGTTCTGTGTTTCGCTACGAGAGTGTGACGGATCATCAGATAGCGCTTAGGATGCGTCTAAGAGAGCTGGCTATGTCACGTGTAGGTTATGGATACAGGCGTCTTCACATACTGCTTTGGCGTGAGGGATGGAATGTGAATCATAAACGTGTCTATAGGCTATATCGTGAAGAAGGATTGGGTATGAGAAGTAAGTCCACAAGCGGCGGAGGGCGTGTTTGAAACGAAAACTTCGGCCTTTAGCGTCTGAGAAAAATGAACGCTGGAGCATGGATTTTATGTCGGACCAGCTCTTCGATACAGCTCCTTGGGTAACATCTCTCCAGAGGAGTTTGCTGCATTGGATAGGACTTTGGAGACCGGCCTGGTCAAGGCTCTTGAGGCTAACAAAAATGACTTGCAAAATTTTGGACTAACATAGAAAATGGACCTGAACAGGGGGCAAGTTCAGCAGAAGAGAGATTAAAAGAACTGGCCTGTTAGAGCAGGGCTGAATTGAACAACAACTGATATTGATTTTCCCCTAACGGCGGTAGCCTATCAATTTTCAGCTAATACTAAATTAGCAGGTTGTCTATACAAGCATTTCAATATAATTCAAGCCATTAGAAAAGAGCTCGATTTTTATTGCATATTATAATCACTTATAAAAAGGAACTAATCTCAACATGGAAGCTGTTTCTTGATTGTAATAACATTTCATATGAGTAATTTTTGTATGAGGAAAAGCTGTTAGGTGATTATCATGTTAATATTATTTGGCTTATTATTAATTTTTACCCAAAGCTCTGCAGTCGCACCATTTATTTATACACTGTTTTAAAGGTTGTTGAAGAAGATGTATTTGAATTACGAGAGCCTTTATAGTGCTTATCAGCAAGATTTTGATGTTGAAAATGGCCATATAAGGCATGAAAATAGGCTTTTTTAGAGTATTTATCTTTAAGAATCAAGTAATAAGCTTGGTCCGGCCCCAACCCTCCGCCCCTAATTAGATTAGTCCGTCCCCATCTCATTGCTAGATCAGATGAAAAATCAAACAATTAAATGGATATTAGTAGCGGGGGCTCGGCCCAATTTCATGAAAATTGCGCCACTGATGAGAGCTATCCAGGCCTATAACGATAAGAGCAACACTAAAATCTCCCCCTTTCTTGTGCATACAGGCCAGCATTATGACCTCAATGACAAGGAGAATAAGGAGTTGATTGATGGGAAAAAGGAAATTTATTAATTTAATTTCATTTATTAGTTTAATAGCGATTGCAAGCAGTGCGATTTTACTATCATCCTCTCTTTTCAGCCAGGAAATAGACCCTTTCTATCTGAAGCTGCTGACACGAGGTGAAAAATCGTTCTTGGCCCAAAATTATAAGGAAGCTGCTAAAGAACTGGAAATCGCTGCTTTCGGACTCCACAGGGAGAAAAAACTCAAAGCAAAAGCCCTGGTTTATCTGAGCATGTGTTACTATTATTTAAAGGACATGGAGAATTGTGAGAATTATTTAAGGCAAGTTTCGGAACTGGTGGGCAGGGAAGAAATTGCAAACTTAGAGAAAGAGATAGACGAATCCGTAAGATTTGACTTTCAAAAATTGTTGAATCACTTCAAACTTGCGCCAGAAGAGGAAAAAGAAGTCCCACTGAAAATACCTGAAAAAGCAGAGGCTAAAACCAAGCCTCCCGAGCAAAAAGCAAGGACTAAAACTCAGATAAGGGATAAGGCGAGAGTCGAGAGAGACCCAGTTAAAAACCTAGAAAGAAATATAAAAGCCAGGCCACGCAATGTCTCCCTTTATTATGAATTGTACAAGCTTCACATAAGGAATTCCAACTCAGAGCTCTGAAGGCGGTAAAAAAAATATCTAATAACGCAGATTGTTTAAAAATTCTTGCTGTGACACACGTTGCACTCATTAGAGTATTGATAATTTATTATAATAACTTGTCCATGGATGATTATAGAAAAATAGCCGTTCCGAATAGTGCAGTTTATTTACTTGATAATAAGGCTCAAATGCAGAAAATTGTGAGAGTGTTATAATGAAGAAAATAAGAGGGATTAGGGTTTTAAAAAAATGCTATAAATTAGAATGAAAAAATTATTTCATCTTGTCTTTTTAGTGCATACATTTTTATTGTTGCTATTTCTAATTTCAATTTCTTCATATGGGCAGAGTTATCAGTCATTTAGAGCTGAGCTTGATCAAATCGTAAAGAAAGCTAAAATAGGGATTGGACCATTTAGAGTTTTACCCGCAATTAATTTTATAAATATTGGTTATGATGATAATGTTTATTATCAACGAGAAGAAGATAATCCCGCTTCTGATTTCACAGGGACTGTTTCGCCTGAGATTAAAGTTTACTTTCTTTTTCGCAATTACTTAATTCTTTCTTTTACTGAAAATCCAGAATATGTTTATTATTTTAAACAAGAAAGGGAAAGAAGGTTTAATAACACCTTATCCCCGGCGTTTAAATTTCTTTTTCTCAATCGTTTCGTTATTTCAGGGAATTATTCTTATAGTAACAGAAGGCGGCGTGCATCGAGTGAATTTGATGTCCGGGCGAATGAGAAGACTAGAAGTTATAATGGTCGTTTTTTTTATGAAACGGCTCGAAGCACATCTTTTGGATTTTCTGGCTTAATCAGAAAGATTAGCTATGAGGATATTACACTCCCCGGAGAAGAGATTTATCTCTCACGCGCTTTAAACCGCGAAGAGAAAAGTGGAAATTTCGAGTTCTATTACAGAGTTTTTTCGGAAAGTTTCTTTTTTATAGGAGGAGGATATACAGAATATAAATTTGAACATGTTCAGTCTGCCTGGCGAGACTCATCTTCTTATCAAGTTTATTCTGGGATCAGATTTCCGCATTTGGGGAGAGTGAGGGGAACTCTTTCCCTTGGCTACAAGAAGCTTATCCCTAGGATAGAAGGAAAGAAAGGTTTTTCAGGATTTGTTGGCAATACCAGTCTTAATTTCAGGCTAGCTCGTTTTGGATTTCGCCTAAATTATAACAGAGATGTTCATTTTTCTTACTGGACAAACAACATGTTTTTTATTGAAGATAGGTATGGTGCTGGGGTATCTTTTTATATAATAAAATTTTTGAGGGTTGATTATAATTTAATTTATGGAGAGTCAAATTATCCGGAACCGATGATGCTGCGAATGCCAGATGGACGATATGAAGAAATAAAAAGGCGAGATATACACCGTACTCATACAGTAGGTTTTGTTTTCAGGATCATAAGAAACACGGGCATTGGATTAATGATTAATTTTTGGGAGAGAACATCTAACATTCCAGGTGAAGGCAGGGAACGGATGTTTGTGGGTGGGTATGTGACATATGAGTTTTAGTAAAGAGTGAACAGTGATAAGTGAAAAACTTAACATATTAATGAAAAATGCCTATTGACATAACTCACCAAACGTCTGAGCGAAGCGACGCTGGCTCGTCATTATGCTTTCTGGCGGAGTCCCTATAAAGCATCTTCAGGGGTACCTGTTCTATTTGCCTGCACAGAAGGATCGATGATTACAATGAACAAGCTTTTGGCTCCATCCAGTGCTAACAAAGTTGAGTCATGTCAATAAGCATTTAATGAAAAAATATCTATCGGAGACAAAAATTATGAGGAAGATGTTACTTTTTACGTTAATATTATTATTAGTTTCCTGTTACTTCTGGGGGCAGGACCAATATAAGGCAGATTACAAAATAGGTGCAAAAGATCTTCTGGAGATAAGTGTGTTTGGTCTTGAGGAGATGAACAAGACAGTACGGGTTTCAGAAGATGGGAAAATAACTCTTCCCTTATTAGGCGAAGTTGAGGTTGAAGGTTTAACCAAGACTGAGCTTGAAAAAAAGTTAAGCCAGCTACTTGAAGAAAAATACCTCCAGAGCCCTCAAGTAACGGTTTTTATAAAGGAGTACCAAAGCAAAAGAATATCTGTACTTGGGGCGGTTGGAGAGCCTGGTCCTTATGAGCTTCTCGGGCGCCAGACACTGCTTCAGCTAATTTCAGAGGCTGGAGGGCTTACCGAAGACGCAGGGGATGATATTATTGTTATTCGGCAGTTTCAGGATGGTACAAACATATCTTTGAAAATCTCAATTGATGATTTGTTCTTAAAGGGAGATGCCAGATTAAATATTCCCCTTGAGCCGAATGATATCGTGAATATTCCTGCTGAAAAAACAGTGCTCATTTATGTTTTTGGGCAGGTGAGAAAGCCAGGTGCTCTGGAGGTTAAAAAATCCAATATCCCGACTTTGCTACAGGCAATAGCTCAGGCAGGAGGATTTAGTGAGAGAGCCTCAAAAGGTGGAGTTCTTATTAAAAGAATCAATAAAGACGGAAAAGAGAAGCAGATAAAAGTGAATGTAAAAGATATAATAAAAGGAAAAAAGAAAGATATACAGTTATTGGAAAATGATGTTGTGTATGTACCGGAAACAATATTTTGACGTAAAACGTAAAATGGAGATCGTGAAGCGTAAATCTTTCTAATACAAACGTAAAAATTAATTTAAAGAGGGATAGGGAAAATGGATTTTGAAACGGATCATAGAGAAGAAAGAGAGAAGGAGGTTGATTTATTAGAGTACTGGAGGGTGATTGTAAAAAGGAAGTGGGTGGTTGTGACCTTTGGTGGAGCCCTTATCCTGTTTGTTGGGATTTTTTCTTTTTTGGCGACCCCTATATATAAAGCCAAAACAACTTTGCTTATTGAAGAAGAAAGCTCAAGAATATTGAGTATAGAAGATGAATTTGGTTATCAGCGCCGTGCACTAGATTTGAGATTTTACAATACACAGCTAAAGCTTCTTAAAAGCAAATCTTTAGCAGAAAGAGTGGCTAGAAAAATGAATCTTTTATCTCGACCAGAGTTTGGAGCAGGGAAAAAGCCAAAAAAGAGCTTTTTTGCATCCTTAAAAGGCTTTATTTCGCCTAAGAGAAAATCGGAAGATGAAGGATTAAAATCTCAGATTCCTCTTAACCCTTATTTTGGAGTGGCAGCGGCTGTTCAAGGAGGCATAGAGGTTTCGCCTATTAGCAATACAAAATTAGTGGAAGTGAGTTACAGATCTCCCTATCCTGTTCTTAGTGCTGATATAGTAAATAGCTTAGCTGAAGAGTTTATAAGCTTTTCTGTTGAAAAAAGATACGAAACAACTCAGCAAGCCTCTGATTTCCTGAGTGAGCAGATAGCTGAACTGAGAGAAGATCTGGCAGCAAAAGAGAGAGAACTCCAGAGATATGGACAGGAGAAAAAGCTTTTCTTTACAAGCGAAAAAGAAAGCACTATAGTCAGCAAATTTGCTGCTGTACTTGATGCTTATACCCAGGCTCAAATTGATAGAATAAACAAAGAGGCTGCTTACCGCGAGGTGAAAGATTTAGACGTCGACTCGCTGCCTCAGTTTGTAAATAATACTTTGATTCAAACTCTTAAAATGGACTATGCACGGATGAAGAATGAATACGAGGAGATGAGCAAGACTTTTAAATCCAATTACCCGAAGATGATTGAGCTTAAAGCGAAACTTGATAGCATGAAAGAGGAGCTTAAAAGCGAGATAAAAAAGGCAGTTGATGCCACAGAATCTGAGTACCGTTCGGCTTTAAAAAAGGAAGACTCTCTTGAAGATTTGCTGGAAACACAAAGAAGGGATGTGGTCAGGATGAACAGCAATGCTATTTTCTACAATAGCTTGAAGATAGAAGTTGAGAATATGCAGAGGCAGCTTAATTCATTAATAGAGATGCAAAAAAATACCCAGGTATCTGCCCGCTTGGGTGGGCTTAAGACCAGCAATATCAGCATTATCGATAAGGCAGAAGTCCCCAGAAATCCTGTTTCGCCGAAGAAGAAGAAGAATCTTATTTTGGCGTTCTTAATCGGTATTTTTGGGGGAGTAGGCCTTTGTTTTTTTATGGAATATTTGGACAATACAGTTAAGGGACCGGAGGATGTGGAAAAGCTGACCGGCCTTCCTTCATTGGGAATTATTCCCTACCTTCCTCCTGAAGGGATGAAGAAGAAAAAGAGGTATGACTATTATTCGAAATATAAAAAGAAATATTCTTACTCTTCTGAAGATGAAAATCCAAAGAGCGAGGAAAACCTGCCAGAAATAAAAGAAATTGAACTCATTAATCACATTCATCCAAAATTTTTCATATCCGAGGATTACAGGACGGTGCGGACTTCCATTTTGCTCTCTCATGCAGAAAGCCCTCCGAAATCAATTGTTTTTACAAGTGCTTTGCCTAAGGAAGGAAAAACTGCAACTCTGGCCAATATGGCTGTGGCATTTTCTCAGCTTAATGAGAAAGTTCTCGTTGTGGATGCGGATTTGAGAAAGCCAAGGCTTCATCGGATATTTAAAGTGAAGAATATTGGGGGACTGAGCGGGTATTTGACCGGGAAGGTTTCGATTGAAGATGCCGTTCAGAAGACAAATGTTGAAAATATATGGCTTATTCCAAGCGGACCCATTCCACCTAATCCGTCCGAGCTTCTTAATTCTGAAAAGATGAAGGGCATGATGGATGAATTGAAGAGGGGGTATGATGTTGTTATGCTTGATACGGCTCCTATGCTGGCTGTGGTTGATGGGGTTATTATTTCTTCACTTGGCGACAGCACTGTTTTTATCATTGAAGCCGGAAAGACCACACGCAAACCCTTTTTGCAGGCAGTGGAGGAGTTGAGGCGGGCCAAGGCTAAGGTTATTGGCGTGGTCTTTAACGAGGTCAAGGCCAAAGGAGAGGGATACTATTCACCGTATTATCATCACTATCGGTCCCGCTACCATTATTATGGAGAGGAAGAGGAGGAAGAGAGTAAGACGCAGTAAACTCAAAACTACATTGCCATCCCTTTTGTTAAGTCAGGGGGAGAAAATGTTTGGTTTGGAGCTGTGGAGAGTATCGGCCTATCATTTCATAATGTTCATCATGGTGAAGAAGCAAACTATTGTTTTCAATTGCTACAACAGCAATAATTAGATCAGCATTTGGTATTGTCAGCCCTTTTCTTCTTAGTGAGAAAGAAAGTTGATAGGCATGTTCCCAAACCGAATGCGTGATGAGTAAGAGTTCAAGGCTTTCCAATCTTGTTTTCAAAGCATCCCGCTCCTTTATCGTCCTGCAGCCTTGAAGAAGCTCCAAGATGATAATGGGAGATGTTGCAGCCAGCCCATTAATGATTGACTTCTTCATGAAATCTTTTAATTGGAGATTGCCAGCCTTTTTGAAACTGACAATCCAGGCAGAAGTATCTATTAGAATCTTTTCAGGATTCAATGCGCATCCTTTCTAATTCTTCAAGCGTAAGAGCAAACTCTTCGTAATTGCCAATGAGCTTGCATAGTTCTTTTCTATGTCTGGCACGAAGAAATTCCTTAAGGGCTGCCTCGATGGCTTTTTTCTTAGTAGGCGCTTTAGTGGCTTTTACTATGTTTTCAAGAAGCTTTGCATCAATATCTAATGTTGTTCTCATAATAAACCTTCCTTTTTTATGTATTTATTCTACCAAAATATATGTAAAAAATCAAACTTTTTTAACATAAAAAAGTTACGAAAAATTATGTTGTGATAATAAAAAAAATAAAATTTTGATAAAGTCATCTAAACAGTAAAAAGCTTAATCTTTGAGGTATTAAGTTTTAGGATTTAAATTGTTTATGAAATAAAAAAAATGTAGTCTATGAGTATGAAGAGGAGTTAGATGTTATTTCAATACATTCAAAAAGCTTTAGAGAGGGCGGAATATAAAAAATAAGAGGATGGAAGTTGGTTTACTGAAATCCCTGGCTTTGAAGGAGTCTGGGCAAATGGGCCTAATGTAGAATATTGTCGTAGAACTTTCAGAAGTTTTAGAAGAATGGTTAATTCTGAAATTGAAAGGTAATGATCCTATTCCAGAAATTTCAGGAATTGATTTAAGAATAAAAGAAATCAAGGCATTATAAGTGTCCTATACTATTTTTATAGGAAAAAAGTTAATTTTAGGTTTTGAGTTCTGATTTTAAGATGATAGACTTGCACTGCCACATCCTGCCCGGTCTTGATGATGGGGCTCAGAATCTGGAAGAGGCGGTGGAGATGGCTGGGATTGCAGAGAGGGATGGTATAGAGAAGATTGTGGCCACTCCTCATTTTTTCCGTAATAATTTTGTGCATGAAGATTTAGGCATCATCGAAGAAAGGTGTAGAGAACTCAGCAGGGCGCTCGAAGCGAAAAATATCAAGGTTGAGATACTGGGTGGGGCTGAAGTTCATATCTCCCATAATTTAATCGACGAGATAAGAAAAAATCGAAGCTATCTGGTGCTGAACAGGAGCTCTTACATGTTTGTCGAATTTCCCTCTGACCATGTTTTCTCAGGCGTTAAAGAGCTTTTTTTCGAATTAATGAGTGAGGGGATAATGCCGATTATTGCCCATCCGGAGAGAAACTCAGTGTTTGCCTGTAATCCTTCATTTCTTTATGAGTTAGTCCAGATGGGAGGTCTGACTCAGGCCAACAGCGGAAGTTTCTCCGGTATTTATGGAAGGGAGGCTGAGGAGGCTGTGTTTAGTTTTCTGGAGTTGAATTTAATTCATTTTATAGGGAGTGATGGACATAATGCGCGCTCTTTGGCACCGAGATTATCAGAGGCGGTGGGGAGAGCGGGGATGGTAATAGGGGAGAATAGGGCAAGAGCACTTGTGAAGGATAATCCTAGAGCTGTGCTGGAGGATAGAGAGATTCCGTATTTACCGGAGGCAATAAATCCCGGAGAGAGAGAAAAAAGATTAAGAGTTAGGATACCTTTTTGGAGACGGAAATAATAAGAATTATTTAAAGGTAGAGATTGCTTCGCCCTTTCGGGGCCCGCAATGACAAAAAGATAAAATATAATATTATGATTAAAAGGAAATTTAAGGAAACGCCAGGAGTTCAGAATAGGGATAAGATTTGCAGGAAAATAATTGAGTATGGGATATTGGGGGTGATTGTGTGGAGCCCGCTGCCGGCGGCATCGGTGTATGAATGGTCGATCCTGGTAATAGAGATTGCGGTGCTGGTGATGATGGCTGCTTATATTCTGATGAAGGAGAGACCGCAGAATAACGAGCTTCTTTCTCTTTCGCTTAAATGGCCCAGGTACCTGTTTGTGGGCCTCTTTATCTTCATTTTTATTCAGATCATCCCTCTGCCTAATTTTATAGTCAAAATCTTTTCTCCGAATATTCATTCATTTCAAAATATTTTCTCTTCTGATTTTTCTAAGATTAAATTCATGAGCCTCTCTCTGATTCCTTCGCATACACTTCGGGAAGGGCTTGAGCTTCTCTCCTATTTTCTCCTCGGTTTTCTCATTGTTAAGAATGTAACCAGGCGGCAGCAGATCATGAGGATTTTTTATGTGCTGGTCAGCATGGGAATTTTCGAGGCTTTTTACGGAATGTTCGAGCTTTACAATAAGAATCCTCGAATTTTATTCTATGAGAAGAGATTTTATTTAGATACAGTAACGGGGACTTTTGTAAATCGAAACCACCTTTCCGGCTACCTGGAGATGATCATCCCTTTAGCCATCGGGTTAATCATTGCCCGGATTGACCTTTTTTCCCTGGCTGGATTGAAATGGAGGGAGAAACTCCTCCGCTTTTCCAGGAAAGGATTCTCCACAAATCTGATTCTCAGCGGGGGCATTATCCTCATGTCCCTGGCGATTATTTTTTCCAGGTCTCGCTCCGGAGTTTTTCTCCTGATTTTTGCTTTTATTCTCTTTTTCGAATTGACTGTCCTCTATTTTGGCAGGGTGAGGCATCAGCAGAAAGGGGTAAAGAATTTTCTCAAAGTCAGCTTTTTAATTATAATATTAATTTCTCTTTATGTAGGGATAGATGCAACTATCGAAAGATTTGCCCTGGATAAGCTTCTCCATGAAGGGAGGCCGGTCTTATGGAGTAATGTGACATCAATTGTCGGAGATTTTCCTTTGTTCGGGACAGGGCTGGGGACGTTTGCCTCTGTCTATCCGGCGTATGAGGAGAGCAGGATGCCCGGACATCTTTCCCATGCTCATAGCGACTTCCTCGAGTATTTATCAGAACTCGGGGCTGTGGGAATGATTTTTCTCTTTGGCGGGATAGCTTTTATGGTCGTTAGTTCCTTTCTAATCTGGAGGGTGAGAAAGCATCCCCAGGTAAAAGGTTTGGCCCTGGGCGGTATTGTTGCGATTGTGGTCATTCTTATTCACAGCATCGCTGATTTCAATCTGCATATTCCGGCGAATATGGTGCTGTTTACCGTTGTCTTATCGCTGACAGCCGTGACGGCATTTTATAAGCGAAGCGAGAAAAATAAATCTCAAGACTCAAATCTCAAAAAATGAACAAGTTGAAGAGGGTTATATTCATTTCTGCGGTTATAGTCATTGGAGGTATCAATATTCTAATTTACTGGAATAGTCATCTGTATTATCGATCTGAGAAAATTGAGGATAATGAAAAGAAGATAAAAATCCTGGAGAGAGCGAATCGGATTTTTCCCTCCAATGACCTCGTCTTTTATGAACTGGGAAAAGCTTATTTTGATTTAGGAATCGGAAGCCTTAACGATAAAGCACTCAGTGAAGCTTATCTTCGAAAATCCATCGAAAGCTTTGCTCGATCCATAAGAATCAATCCAGCCTCCTTCTTCAGCCATTTCAATTTTGCTCAATCTCTCCTCTATATGAGCTATATCTCTCCGGCTTTTGATATCAACTCCTATGATGAGTACAGGAAAGCAGCTCTTCTTGCCGGGCACAACAGCCAGGTTTTTTATGAAGTCGGGAAAATATTTCTTTCCAGATGGCTGGAGCTTTCAGAAAAAGACAGGGAATTCACTCTTAAGATTTTGAGAATAATAGTAAGCGGAAAAGAGAGAGAAAAGCTTCAAACTCTCATGCAAATCTGGGATATGAATGTTAAAGATTATGCTGTCATGGTGAAGATACTACCTGAAGATGCAGCAGTTTACCGTTTGTATGCCCGGTTTCTCGGTGAGAAATCACTCTCTGTTGAGATGAGACAGGAGATGCTGGCCAGGGCTGAATTTTTGGAATTTGAGAGAGCAAAGAGTGAT
>Ga0307380_10002429_pt1 | contig 26582 bp, 18 predicted proteins | sample UN3MG_FD_202239 | JGI IMG/M metagenome (GOLD analysis project Ga0307380, IMG submission 202239) | Soil microbial communities from Risofladan, Vaasa, Finland - UN-3 | ecosystem: Environmental > Terrestrial > Soil > Coastal area > Acid sulfate soil | place: Finland: Risofladan, Vaasa | collected... | reverse complement strand
GTCGGCCTTGCCTACCAGATCGTACATCGCGGCCGCTTCGGTCCGCTTGCCCTGGGCCAGCATCGCCTCGGCACAACCGAGGCAGCCGTCGGCCACGGCGGCTCGCAGCGCGGGCGCGGCCTTCGGCAGCGACGCCTTAAGCACGTCGGCCGCCTCCGGCGTGGCGATCTTGCCCAGAGATCGGGCCGCGGTCGCCGCCGCGTCGGCGTCGGAGTGGCCGAGCATCTTGGCCAGCGGCTCGACGGCCTTGGCGTCGCGCCGCACGCCGAGGCTGCCGATCACGCCGACCAGCGGCCGCCCTTTCAGCTTGCCCAGCGCCTCGCGCAACGCCTCGTCCACGCTCGGATCGTCGATCGGCTCCAGGGCGTAACGGGCCATGTGCGAGAGTTCCTCGTCGCCCAGCAGCGCGGCCAGCGCGGGCACGGCGTCCTTGGTGCCGATCCGCGCCAACTGGCGGCAGGCGTCCATCTTCTCCTTCAGCGGCGCGTCCGACTTGATTACGGCGATCAGATCGCTCTCCTGGGCCAGCGACGTCACCGCGCCCGCCAACAACAGCACGACGACCAGAGCGAACGTTATTCTCGATTGTGACATGGTGTATTATCCTTCCGTTTGGGGTTGAACGTTACATAATCCACGGCTCGCGCTGCGCCCGGGCACGCAGGCGGTTGGCTTCCGCGTCGCCGACGAACTCTTCTTTCACCGGGTCATACTTCACGTCGCGCTTCAGCCACATGCAGATGTTGGCCGCGTGGACCGTGGTCATCGAGCGGTGCATCACCTCGGGATGGGCCACGGTGAGGCGGCGCGATTTCACGCAGTCGAAGAAATTCCGCACGTGGCTCAGCGCCCGGCCGGTGCGGTCCACGTAGTCGCGGACGAGGTTCTCGCTGCCGTCCAGCAGGGCCGGATCGGAGACTTCCGGCTGGGCGTAGCCGTCGGCCACGGCGACCCAGCCCTCGGTCCCCTCGTAGCGCACGCCGCACGAACCGTGCCAATACTGATTGCCGCGATGCAGGACCATCTTCATCCCGTTGGCGAAGCGCGTGACCATGCCGTCGCCGGTGGGATTGTCGACGTATCCATATTCGACCGGCGAGGTATCCGCGGCGCCGATGGCCGCGTGGCACTGGGCGAACGTATGGGCGCCCCATTCGCCGATGCAGCTCGTGTGGAAGTCGTAATGGCCCCGCCAGCCGCCGCGAACGTAGTTGGAGTTGTACGGCCGCCAGGGACACGGGCCGAGCCACTCGTCCCAGTCGACCTCTTCCTTCGGCGGCAGGGGCTCGGCGGGCAGCCAGTCGTGCCGCATCTCGGCCGCGTCCCAGGGGGCGATGTGGGCGCGGACCGTATCGACCTTGCCCAGCCGGCCGGTGCGGAGCAGCTCGTTGGCGACCACGAACTTCGCCTCGCTGAGCCGTTGCGTACCGGTCTGGTAGATCCGCCCGAAGCGCTTGGCCGTTTGCACGACCGTCTGGCCTTCGGCGATGGTCATGCACGAGGGCTTCTCGGAATAGACGTCCTTGCCCGCCCGCATCGCCATGATCGAAGCCGGGGCGTGCCAGCGGTCGCCGGTGGTGATCAACAGGGCGTCGATGTCCGGGCGCACGGCCAGGAACTCGCGCATGTCGGCGTAGACGACGCAGTCGCTGTTGCCGTAGCGGGCATCGACCATCTGCTTGACCTTTTCGCGCTGCGCCTTCTTGGCGTCGCAGACGGCCACGAACTGCATGTCTTTCTCCGGCAGCATCCAGCCGAGCACGCCGGAGCCCCGATTGCCCACGCCGATGCCGCCGAGGATGATCCGCTCGCTGGGCGGCGTGGCGCCGTCGGCCCCCAACGCCGAAGCCGGGATCAGGCACGGCGCCGCGACGAAACCCCCGGCGACCGCCGCACGCTTGAGAAACTGCCGCCGGGTCGCGGACGAACCGCCGACTCGGGCCGGCGAAGGTTCACGCTTTGCAGAAACGCGAACGTCTCGAGATAGTTGTGGTTTGGACATGGGTCATCCTACTGATTTCGGTTCCGAAGTGTAGAGTCATTCCGCTTCACCCGCCTGCACGTTGCGCGCGGCACGCGCCCATGGTAGCATCGCGCCTTTGAATTGGCAAATCGCCCCGGGCAAGGCAAAGAAGAGAAGGAGGGTAGCACCATGGGGACCCAAGGCGGGTGGATACGCAGAATCACCGGTTTGACGATCGGGCCGCTTCGTTTCCTCAGCATGGGCCGGTTTTCTTGCCGATACGCCGGTTTGTTGGTTCCTTGCGTTAGACGGCCATACCACAACGACAAAGCTTGGGAACGAGTACAAGATAGAAAGTAGGCCGGAACAAGCGCAGCGCAGTTCCGGCAAGTTGCTTCATGCGGCCTTTGCGCACCAAATGCCGGAACTGCGCTGCGCTTGTTCCGGCCTACACATCTGCAATGTAGCCGTCTCGCTGGGGCGATGCGAATGGCATCCCGGCGCTTTTTTTCCCGGTTCGGCGGCTCGAGGGCAACCATTCTCGTTTGGCTTCGCCGCAGTGAGTCTCGCAAGTCGTTGCGGATCAAATGGTTACGCGGACGAGTGTCGAAACGGCACCCGGCTTGAATCCCATTGTTCTCCGCCCCCGGCCATCGTGCTCGGCGACGGCAGCCGGGCCGATGTCTTCGTAACTCCTTGCCTTCTATACGCTTAGGGTATTCGATCTCCCTTGACATGGGCCGCTCGGCCAGGTCTCATGGAGTGGTTGTTGCCTTGGCGTAAGAGAAGTCACTGATTAAACTTACGACATTGTTTGCCGATTTTCGCCGATTTCGTTTCTCCCGCACCAACTTGGATAATAGGGACGACGATAACGGGGACAGTCAGAAAGCGCCGAGACAAGTCGGCAAGATGTTGGAGGTGAGAGTCCTCTGCGCGGAAGGGTTAGCCGCCCGCCGCGGCCTTCGAGTGATGAGCCGGGCACCGTGAGGTGCCGGGTTGTGCTTTCACAGAGGTGTATACAGGCACGGTATGGAACTCCGAAATCACCAATTGCGTGTGCTGACCTTGTTGACTGATGGGGAAAGCAACACGGCACGAATCGATAGGGCGAGAGTCGTGTCGGCACGTCGGAGTCGTAGACCCGAGGCATGGATACAAGCATCTTGCACGGAACTCGGGAGATCCCAAACTCGACCGGCGAACCATCCGACGCCGGTCCGGGCGGTGAAGGCCAAGGCCGCACGACCGCCGTGTACGAGATCGGGAAGTCGGACGAGACCATGACGTATTCGGGGGACACCGTACTGGTTTTCGTCGGCGGCTCGCCAGAAACTCATATGATGTCCCCCGATTTCCCCGATCTTGGGAGCGTAGTGGGCACTGCCCACCAATCCGAATCGAGAGGATGGATTGGGGTTTGGTGGGCAGTGCCTACCCTACGTTTACTTCCGTCCGCGACGACGAGATGCGCAAAAAGTGGCTAAGAATGAAGCAACCTGTTTCTGTGTAGCAGGTTGCGTCGAGTCAACAGCACGCCGGATGGCTGTGTCGGATGACCGTGTCGGGGGATGTTGGAACGAGCGAACTGGTTGAATGACAATGACTTATGCAACATGCGGCTGCTCATCGGTCAGAACCGTGGTAAGCGTGGTGCGGGGAAGAATCGGGAGTAACGTGGTCGGAAGCCACGACGGAACGGTGGGCAAGCCCACCCGCTAAACGGGACTTTTGCAAGTGGTTACGACTACTCCGCTTCGCTCCTCCCTCCTCTCACTTCCCCCTTCTCTCGTCCCTCGTCCCTCGCCCCTCGTCCCTCGCCCCTCGTCCCTTCCCTCACAGCCAGCCTTCGCGGCGATACCACTCGGCCGTCTGGCGGAGTCGCTCGGGCAGCGGGGCGGCTGGGGAATAGCCGAGTTCGTCGGTGGCGGCTTGGGCGGAACAGAGCCAGGAGCCGGCGCGGATCTCGCGGACCTTGTCGAAGTTCAGGATGTTGGGTCGCCGTACGATCCGCGAGCAGACCTCCGACAAGGTCGCGGCCATGCGAACCGCCAGCGGGTTGGCCGGCAGCACCAGCACGCGGCGACGGCCCAGCGCCGCGGCGACCATCCGGCCCAACTGGGCGTAGGTGGGATGCACCTCGCAGGCGGCGAAATAGTGGCCGGGCGGCGAAGGACCGTCCGTCGGACCGCTCGAAAGCCGGGTACCCCGCCGGGCCGCCAGGATCAGCAGATTGGCCAGATCGGCCGCGTGGATCAGCGAGTAGCGGCGCGGGCGGAAAGTGGGCACCAGGTGGATGCGGAAGCGGGAAATTGCACGGAACATGGCAAAGCCGTCGCGGTCGGCCTCGCCCACGACGATCGGCGGGCGGACGATCGTGATCGGGAGGCGATCGGCGAACTGCTCGGCTGCCCGTTCGCCCGCCAGCTTGCTCCGCCCGTAGTTCGAGACCGGCTCGGCCGGATCGGCTTCGGTGCGGGGTTGTCCATCGGGCGCGGGGCCGGCCGCCGCCAGCGACGAGACCACGACCAACACCGGCGGCGTGGTCTGCTCGGCACACGCCCGGGCGACGTTGGCGGTGCCCTGCTCGTTGACCTTGAAGAGATGTTCTTTACGAAAGGCCTTGGTGCTGCCGGCCACGTGGTAGACGATCTCGTTGCCGGCCACGGCGGCCTGCAGCGAGTCGGGCTCGGTCACGCTGCCGTAGACCAGCCGGAGTCCCAACGGCCGGAGCCGGTCGACCACGGAGGTTTTGCGCACCAGACAAGTGACCTCGTCGCCCTGCCGGCAAAGCGCCGCAGCGAGATGCGATCCGACAAAACCGCTGGCTCCGGTGACCAGGACCTTGGCCATGGCAGTGGGTAGTGGGTAGTGGGCAGTGGGCAGTGGGGAGTGGGGAGTGCCGCTTGCGGCTTCGCAACTCCCGAATCACTCGTCACTCGTCATTGGGCATTCGTCATTCACTCATTCTGACGGTAGACAGTATAGCCAACGTGCCGGGACGGGAAAAGATGGGATTGGCGGACGGTCCCTCGGACGGGTTGACCGTGGGGAGTGGGGTGAAGTAAGATCGCGGTTTCGGATGAGACGGGGGCGAGCCGGTCGTCGTCAAACCCCGTTCCCCCGGCACAGGGTTGGGGGGGGAATCGCGGAAGTTATCCTTCAGTCTGTCTTTTTTGCCCATGTCGGACCTGGTCGTCAAGCGCGTTCGCAGCCGTCGCGAGAAGAAACAGTTTCTGGAGTTTCCCTGGACCTTGTACCGGGACGACCCGAACTGGATCCCCCCTTTGCGTCGCAATCAGGAGGAATTGGTCGGGTACCGGTCGCATCCGTTCTACGAGAGGAACCTGGCCCAGACGTTCCTGGCCGTCCGGGGTGGTAAGGTTTGCGGGCGGATCGCGGCGATTCTCAACCGGGGGCACATCGAACGGCACTCGGAGCGTCGGGGGTTCTTCGGGTTCTTCGAGTCGGTCGACGATCAGGAGGTGGCCGACGGTCTGTTCGACGCCGCGCGAACGTGGCTGGCCGATCAGGGGATCTACTCGATGCGCGGCCCGACCAACCCGTCGCTGAACTACGAGTTGGGTCTGCTGATCGACGGTTTCGATTCGCCGCCGACGTTCATGATGACGTACAACCCGGAGTACTACGCCCGGCTGATCGAGGGATACGGCTTCCGCAAGACCCAGGACTTGTACGCGTTTTGGGGTCATCGGGAGATGTTGCCGAAGATCCAGGAGAAGCTGGACCCGATCGCCGCGCAGATCATCGAGCGTTACGACGTGAAGGTGCGTCCGCTGGACACGTCGAATTTCGTGGAAGAGGTCGAGGCGTTTCTCTCGGTCTACAACCGGGCGCTGGTCAACACTTGGGGCTTCGTGCCGATGTCGGAGAGCGAGATTCGGCACCTGGCGACGGGTCTGCGATACCTGATCGTGCCGGAGTTGACCGTGGGAGCCGAGGTCGACGGGAAGATGGTGGGCGCCACGTTCGGTCTGCCCGACTACAACGCCCGCATCAAGGCAATCGACGGCCGGCTTTTTCCGTTCGGTTTCTTCCGCCTGTTGCGCAACAAGAACAAAATCAAGCGGATTCGGGTGATCAGCACGAACGTGATCCCGGAATACCAGCGGCTGGGCATCGGGTTGGTGCTGATGCACGGCCTGGGGCCGATGGCCATGAAGTGGGACCTGGAAGAAGCCGAGTTTTCGTGGGTGCTGGAATCCAACTCGCTCTCGCGCGGTGCCCTGAAGAAGGCTGGAGCGGTCATCACGAAGACTTACCGGCTGTACGATTGGGACCCGCCGGAGACCGGCGTCTCGTCGCCGCGCGTCGCCGTGGGGAAGAAGTCCGACGTGCCCGAGGGACCGGTCGAAATCCGCGAGGTCCGCACTCGGGGCGACCTGAACCGTTTCGTCAAGGTGCCATGGCGGATTTACGCGGACGATCCCCACTGGGTCCCGCCGTTGCTGCTCGAAGTGAAGGAGTTCCTCGACCGGCGGAAGCATCCGTTCCACCTTCACGGGGAGGCCGTGCAATTCCTGGCTACGCGGGGTGGTGTTCCGCTGGGGCGAATCCTCGTCAGCGACGATCCCCGCTACAACGAACAGCACGACGCCAACCTCGGCTGCTTCGGCATGTTCGAGTGCATCGACGACCGGGAGATGGCTCACGCCTTGCTGGATGCGGCTGCCGATTGGCTTCGCGGGCGGGGCCGATCGGCCATCCGCGGACCGATCGACTACTCGACGAACTATCCGTGCGGGCTGCTGGTCGAGGGTTTCGAGTCGCCGCCGACGGTGATGATGAATCACCACCGCCCTTACTACGCGGGCTTGCTGGAGTCGTGGGGCCTGAGCAAAGTCAAAGACCTGTACAGTTGGTGGTTCCTTCACCCGCACCGGCTCAGCACCGAGTGGCAACGTCGGGTCGGGCAACTGGTTCGTCGGGGCGGGGTCACGATTCGGCCGTTTAAGACGAACGATTTCGAGGCCGAAGCGAAGCGGTGCCAGGAGGTCTACAACGGGTCGATGCGGAACAACTGGGGGTTCGTCAAGCTCAGCGACGCCGAGTTTCGCTACATGGCGAAACGGCTGGCCCAACTGGCACTGCCGGAACTGGTCTTGTTGGCGGAAGTCAAAGGCAAGCCGGTGGGGTTCTCGGTGGCCCTGCCGGACCTCAACGAAGCGATCCGCCCGCTGAACGGCCGCCTGACGAACTTCGGCATCCCCTGGAACCTGCTGCGGCTGCTGTATCGGGCCCGGCGTTCCAAGACGGCTCGCATGGTGATTCTGGACGTGTTGGAGGGCTATCGGCGCCGGGGAATCGGCGAAATGATGATCCTCAAATCGTTCGATTACGGCCAGAACGTCGCCGGTTTCACCGGCGCCGAACTCGGTTGGACTCTGGAAGACAACCACTTGATCAACCGCACGATCGACGCGGTGGGAGGGCGGCACTACAAGACCTACCGAATCTACGAGAAGGCCCTTGGGCCCATGAGCCTCTTGCCGGAGACTTCCACGGCAGATAACATGGACAATTTGGGCTAGTGTTGGTCTTGTGGCAAGTGGCTGAGTATGGCTGCGAATTGTGAGGTGGTCATTACCGGAGTCGGGGTCGTTTCCCCCATCGGAATCGGAAACGAGGCCTTTTGGACCTCGTTGTTCGAGGGGCGAAGCGGGGTGCGCCGCCTCGACCTTTTCGACCAGACCGATATCGAGGGGTTGGGCCTGCCGCCACCGTTCGGCGCCGACGTGGCCGATTTCGACCCGAAGCAGTACGTTCGGCCGCGGAAGAGCCTGAAGGTGATGAGCCGCGAGATCCAACTGGCCTTTGCGGCGGCCGATTTGGCCTGCGTCGACGCCGGCCTCCCGGACAGGCCGATCGATCCCGAGCGGCTGGGGATCGTCTTCGGCGCGGATATGTTGCCCTGCGATCTGTCCGAGTTGACTCCCGCTTTCCGAGGTTGCCTGGTGGAGGGGGAGTTCGACTACGATCTCTGGGGCAAGACGTCGATGGCCGAGATGTATCCGCTGTGGATGCTGAAGTACCTGCCCAACATGCCCGCTTGCCACATCGGCATTGCCCAGGACGCCCGCGGACCGAACAACTCGCTGACCCTCGGCGAAGTCTCCAGTCTTTCGGCAGTGGCCGAGGGCGTGCGGGTGATCGAACGGGGACACGCCGACGCGATCATTGCCGGAGGCACGGGTTCGCGAATCATCCCCGGTTCGTGGATCCGCGCCGAAGTGCTAGGGGTTTCTTACCGCGATGACGACCCGACCACGATCATGTGTCCGTTCGACGCCCGGCGGGACGGCACGATCAGCGGGGAAGGCGCCGGGGCGTTCATCCTCGAAAGGCGTTCTCACGCCGAGGCCCGCGGCGCGAGGATTCTCGCTCGCGTCCTCGGCTTCGCGAGCACCTTCGAAAGTTGCCCCAACGGACGCCCCTTGCAAGGCCGTGCGATCCGCAGCGCGATCGCCGGCGCTTTGGCCGACGCCGGCCTGGCCGCCGATGCGGTGGGACACGTCAATGCCCACGGTGCGAGCACCGTCCTGGACGACCGGATCGAGGCCCGGGCGATCCACGACGCGATGGGCGACGTGCCGGTCACCGCGCCGAAGAGTTACTTCGGGAATCTGGCGGCGGGGACCGGGGCGGTGGAAATGGCCGCCAGCGTGCTCGGTTTGCAGCAGGGGCTCATCCCGCAAACGCTCAACTACCGCCAACCCGACCCGCAGTGCCCCGTGCAAGTCGTTCGCGACCGGCCGATGCCGACCGACCGCACCACCGCCATGATCCTCAATCACGTCCGCAGCGGCCAGGCCGTGGCGTTGCTGCTGGAGGGGTGCTCGTAGCCGCGTTTTCATCCGGGTCATTCGACCAGGGTGGCAGTCATTCAACGAGGGTGGCTGGGGTCGAGGTGCGAGGAACGAGCACCGAGCCCCTGGTCCTGGCTTTCTGGGGACTCAGCACTCGTTCCTCGTGCTTCGACCCCAGCCACCCAACGGGACAAGTCGTTACCGGACAACAAGTTGCGACATGCCGCCGCGAACGGAAAACGGCCCGGTGATCGGCCCCTTCCACCGACGGTAACCTATATTTGTCGGGAGCAATATGCGCTTCGAAGCATGGGAGCGACGGCGTGGTTCTGTTGACCCTGGTGATCGGCGTGTTGAACGTGGGCCTGGGCTATGCGGTGGCGGTCTACCTGGGCTACGGCCCCCCCGGCTTGTGGGAGGCTTGGGAAACGCTTTCCTTCGAGAGCGGCGCGCCGGGCAAGCTCGAACCGGCGGTCGCCGGCGCCCCGTTCATGTCCACCGAGCAACTCCTGGAAGGATTGGGCGCGACGCCGCTGGAACAGTTGCTCGACGACGAGCCGGACGAGGACGCGCACGACACCCTGGAGGTGGAAGCCTACGACGAAGTCGAGGAACGGGACGATGAGGACGTTTCCTCGCTGTTGAATCCCGATGCTCCGGAGATCTGGGACATCAACGAGAAGTACGTCGAGACCTCGATCCTGAAGCTCAATATCGCCATGATGAAGAGCGGGGCCAAGGCGACCCGGATCGATACCCGCCTGCGCGCCTGCCGCGGCCATACCGACGCCGAGACGATCCGAACGTGCCTGGCCGAGTTGAAGGAAGACTGCGAATCGTATCTGGCCGAACAGAGCGACGCGGCCACGCGCTTCAGCGAGCGCATCAGCGAGCTGGGAGAATTGAGTTCGCTGGGCGAAGAGATCGAGACGGCCAACCTCGAACAATCCGCCCAGGTCGAAACCACGCTGAACAACCTCAAGCACATCGACGTCGGGTCCGATCCGGAGGCGGCCAGCAAGCGGTTGCTGGAGGAGTTGCACAATCTCCGGGTTGCCCGTCACAAACTGCGAGACCACCAGGAAGTGGCCTTTCTGGCAGTGGCCCGTTGCCTGGATCGGATGGGCAAGATCGAAGCCCGCTTGTACGACGACCCGTTGACCGGGCTCTACAACCGCATCGGCATCGAAACGACGCTTTGGAACTGGTGGAAGCAGGGGCGGCCGAAATCGCGCCAGATGAGCGCCGTGCTGTTCGACCTGGACGGTTTCGACGACGTCAACGAATCGTTCGGTTCTCTGGTCGGCGACCGCATCCTCAACCAATTCGCCCAGATGCTCAAGGCGAGTTTCGGCAAGGGGGACCTGCTGGGACGCTACGCGGGCCAGAGATTTCTCGCGGTCATTTGCGACGTCGGTCCCCGCACCGCGACGAAGAACGCCGAAACGATTCGCCAGACGCTCGAGAAGACCACCTTCATCAGCGGCGCGGGCGAAATCAACGTGACGACCTGCCTCGGGCTGACCGAGGTCTCGCCCGAAGACACCGAAGCGGCATTGTTCGGCAGACTGGAGAAAGCACTCGCGGAGGCGAAGAAGGCGGGACCGAACTGCGCCTTCTTCCACGACGGAGAAGGCCCCGAGTCGGTCGAGTCGCCGTACTTCGGAGCACAACCGGTCGAAATCGAGATTTGAGATGTATAGAGATGTGTAGGCCGGAACACGCGCAGCGCAGTTCCGGCATTCGGCCAGGAAAGGCCGCATGAAGCCACGTGCCGGAACTGCGCTGCGCTTGTTCCGGCCTACCTTGCTGAATAATCCGGGCCAGACGAATCCGAGTGGGAGTTTCCAACCATGTTCGACGAAACCGACGTTTTCCGCCGCGGCGTGGCGCTGCTGGAAAAGAACGATCACGACCAGGCCATTGCGGCCTTCGACGAGGCAATCCGGCTCAATCCGAAGTACGTCGAGGCCTATTACAGCCGGGGGAACGCCTACGAAGCCAAGGGCCAACACGACGTGGCCATCGAGAACTACAACGCCGTGCTGGAGTTCAGCCCCAACGAGGCCGTCGCCTATTACAACCGGGGACTGGCGCACTGGAAGATGGGCGAGCCGGCCCGGGCGATCGACGACTACGGTTCGGCCGTCCGTCTGAAGCCCGATTACGCCGGGGCCTACTACAACCGCGGGTTCGTCCGATACAAGGAGAATCAACTCGAAGAGGCCATGCACGACTTCGACGAGGCGATTCGTCACGATCCCGGCGACGCCGACGCCTACGTCGCCCGCGGCCTGGTCCACGCCGCCCTGGACGACTGCGACGCCGCCATCGCCGATTTCGACGAAGCCATCCGGATCGAGCCCCAACACGCCAAGGCCCATGGCAACCGGGGAAACGCCTTCGAGAAGAAGGGCAACCGCGAAACCGCGCTGGCCGAATACGGCAAAGTCATCGAAATCAAACCCAAAGACGCCAAGGCATTTTCCAACCGGGCGATCGTCTACTTCAACATGGGCAAGTTCGACAAGGCCATCGCCAACTATACGCAAACCATCCAACTGAACCCGCGAAACGCCAAAGCCTACTGCAGCCGCGGGATCGCCTACTCGCGAAACGGTGAAACCGACAAGGCCATCGCCGACTACACCGAAGCCATCCGGCTGGAACCGAAGGCCGCCGAGGCCTACGTCTGCCGCGGGACCGCGCGATCCGCCCAAGGCGACCGCGAAGGAGCCGTGGCGGACCACAGCGAAGCGATTCGTCTCGCTCCGAACGATCCCAAGGCCTATTACAAGCGGGGACTGATCCTCGGGGGCATGGGCCATCACGACCTGGCGATCGCCGACTACTCCAGGGTCATCGAAATCGACCCCAACGACGCCTACGCCTACGGCTACCGCGGCGTGGTCTACACGAAAAAGGGACAGATCGACGCCGCCATGGACGACTTCAATCGGGCCATCAAGCTCCTGCCGCGATACGCCAAGGCGTACGGCAACCGCGCGCTGGTCCACATGATCCAGGGCGATATCGAGCAGGCGATCTTCGATTTCAGCGAGGCCATCCGCCTCGACCCCAACAATCCGCGGATCTACCAGAACCGCGCGATGGCCTACGAAAAAATCGGCCGCAAAGGAAAAGCCAAGGAAGATCTTGCCCGGGCCGAGGAACTCATGGCCGGCGCAAAGCAGGGGCCGGCGCCCAATCCCTAATCCCTCAACCGTCACACGTCGCTGATCAGCTTGTCGTAGAACGCGACGTACTTGTCCCGCTCTTCCTCGCTCGCCCGGGCGGCGATCGCGCTGCGCGGGTGCTGGTTGAACTGGCCGGTGATGTTGTACTGTACCAGCGGCCCCCATTCCACCTCCCGGCTCAGCGGCAGCAGATAATCCTGCAACACCTGGTAGATGGGACGGATCTTGAACTTGGGGTTCCGCAGGAAACCGATCATCAATTCCATCGGGCAGTTGCCCGCCCCGCGACCCAAGCCGGCCATCGACGCATCGACCCGGTTCGCGCCGTGGATGATCGCTTCGATCGTGTTGGCGAAGGCCAACTGCTGGTTGTTGTGGGCGTGCATGCCCACCACCTTGCCCTTGGGTTGAGCGTAACTGAGATACTTCTTCACCAGGATCTCGATCTGCTCGGCGTACATCGCCCCGAAACTGTCGACCACCACGAGCACGTCCACGGGCGTTTCGGCCACGACCTCCAACGCCTGGTCGACTTCCGTTTCCTGGGCGGTGGAAACGGCCATCAGGTTGGCCGTCACTTCGTAGCCCTTCTCCTTGGCGTCGTGGATCATGTCCACCGCCTCGGAAACCTGGTGGACGTAAAAAGCCACGCGGATCATGTCCAGAACGCTCTCGTTCTTGGGCAGGACCTCCGTCTTCCAGTCCGACTTGCCGGCGTCGCACATCACCGAGAGCTTTAGCGGCGTATTGTTCTCGCCCACGATCCGGCGGACGTCTTCCTCGTCGCACTGCTTCCAGGGCCCGAACTTGTCCTTGGGAAAGAGCGTCCTGGAGTTCTTGTAGCCGATCTCCATGTAGTCGATACCGGCCTCGACGTTCGCCCGGTAGACCGCCCGGACGAAATCGTCGTCGAACTTGTGATCGTTGACCAGACCGCCGTCTCGAATCGTGCAGTCGAGAACCTTCAACTCGGGCCGGTAAGTGATCCACGGGGCTGTCAAGGCAAACTCCTTCGAATAAGCAAAAAGGTGGGTCGGGGGCCGCGAACCTTATAATATCCCTCGCGCCAACCGCATTGTCAACGGTCTGCTGGCGAGCACCCCCCCCTTTGCGCGGGGGGGTCGTTTACTTTTAGCGGGCGGGCTTGCCCGCCGTTGCCACGGCTGAGAAACGCTGCTTCCATAACGGCGGGCAAGCCCGCCCGCTAAACACTGTGCATTGAAACTGACGTAACCCATTGGTGGAGAAGCACTTTTCGTACGCTCGGCAAACCAACCCGGCGGTGTGGCGCTACGAGCCCCTGTGAATAGCCCGTCGATCCTCCACAAGGTCGTTGTGCCGGCCGGATCGACCGGTTATCGTGAGACGTGTCCAACGCGATCCACAACCTCCTCCCGAAGCAAAGGAGCCCCGCCGTGTGCCCGCATGATTCCCATCACGATTCACCGTTCGAGCCCCGTTGTTGCCCGGCCTGCCACGGTCCCGAGAGTTCCGCCGCGGGGTTGACCCGCCGTGGATTCCTGGGCGGTCTCGGCACGGCCGCTTTTGGAGGGGTGGCGCTGTCGGGTCTGTCTTGGGCGAGTGTTTCGGCCGCCGGGGCCGACGTCGAGCCCGCCCCGCCCCGTCGCCCGCTGGTCGTCAAACCGATCCTTGTCTACAGCACGCCTTCCCGCCGGCCCAAGGCAAGCTGGCGCAGTTGGGGCGGCATCCAGACCCAAGACGAGGCCAACGCCGAGGCCGCCCGAATCTCGGCCGAACTCGATCGACTCCAGAAGAAGGCCGATTTTCCCGTGACGTTCCTCCCGCTGGTCGCCATCCGTAGCGAACGCGAGCTGGAGGCCGCGGGGGACCTGGCCACCGCCGACACGGCGCTGATCTACCCCTCGGGCGGCTGGTCGGGGGTCTTCGACGTCGTGGCCGGCATGGGCAAGGACATGATCGTCTTCTGCCGTCACAAGTCCGGACCGGTTTACCTCTGGTACGAGATCATCAGCCCCCGATACCTCCGCAAGCACACCGACCGGCTCGCCGTCGAGGGCATGGACTTCGGCGACGTGGTGGTCGACGACCAGGACGAAATCCTCTGGCGGCTGAGGGCGCTCTGCGGGCTGCACAATACGATCGGCACCCGCATCCTCGCCGTCGGCGGGCCCGGCGGCTGGTCGCAGCCCACCGACGTGATCGTCGACCTGGTCAAAAACCGATGGAAGCTCGACATCCAGACGGTCACCTACGCCGACCTGGGCAAGCTGATCGGCGCCGCCCGGCAGGACGAAACGGCCGTCGCCCGCGCCAGACGCCGGACCGACGAGTATCTGAAGATCCCCAACACCACGCTGGAAACCGAGAAGATCTTCGTCGAAAACGCCTTCCTCCTGGAGGAGGTCTTCCGCGGGCTGATGAAGGAGGCCGACTGCCGGGCGATCACCGTCAACAGTTGCATGGGCACGATCATGCCGGTCTCGGAAACCACCGCCTGCCTGCCCCTGATGACGCTCAACGACGACGGCTACCTGGCCTTCTGCGAATCGGACTTCGTGGTGGTGCCCTCGGGAATCCTGATGGGCAACATCACCGGCCGGCCGCCGTTCCTCCACAATCCCACCTACCCGCACGACGGCATCATCACGCTGGCCCACTGCACGGCCCCGCGGAAGATGGACGGCAAGACGCTCGAGCCGGTCCGCATCGTCACGCACTACGAGTCGGACTACGGCGCGGCACCGAAGGTCGATATGCGCGTCGGGCAGAAGCTCACGCACGTCAACCCGGACTTCGACGCCAAGCACTGGGTCGGCCTGTCCAGCGAGATCGTCGACCACCCGTTTTTGCCCATCTGCCGCTCGCAGATCGACGTGCGGTTCTCCTGCGGCGACGACGTGCTGGCCGAGAAGATGGTAGGTTTTCACTGGATGACCGTCTACGACGACTATCTGCGGGAAGTCGGCTACGCCTTGAAGAAGATACCGATCGAATTCGAAGTGCTGGAATAAGATGCTGCTGTATTGCATCCGACACGGAGAGAGCTGCTACAACGCCCAGGGCCGGATCCAGGGACAGTCGGACGTGCCGCTTTCGGAGTTGGGCCTCCGGCAGAGCGAGGCCGTAGCGGCGGCGCTGGCGGGCGAAGGGGTCGAGGCCCTCTACGCCAGCCCGTTGCGCCGCGCCATGCAGACCGCCGGGCCGGTGGCCGACGCGCTGCAGGTGGAAATCCGCACCGATCCGCGTTTGATGGAGGTCCACGCGGGCGTGTTCCAGGACAAGCTGCGGACCGACTTGGAGCAACTCTATCCGGAGGAGATCGCCCGTTGGCAAAGCGGCGACCCCGATTTCGTGATCCCCGGCGGCGAATCGCGCCGCCAATTGATGCATCGCGGCCACGAGGTTTTCGATGAGATCCGCCGCACCGGGCACGAGCAGGTCGTGGTCGTCACCCACGGCGGCCTGCTGTCGGCGGCCTTGAAGTCGCTACTGGAAATCCCGGCCGAAAAGCACCCGTTCGTCTTCCAGAACGGCTCGATCACCCGACTCGAATGGACCGACGGCGAGGTGAAGCTCCACGCGCTGAATCAGATCGACCACCTCCACCAAGTCGGCTTCAGCGGCCGCGGCGACCTGTAACCGGGATCCCAACCTCTTGGCACCAAAGGACTTGTTGCGCGATGATTCAGAGATTAGAATGCGTGCTAGGCTGACAGGTTCGTCGGCCTAACGCGCAGATCGGAGTTATAGGCCGATCCGTCTACTAACAGACTTCTGTTGCTCAATCAATGCGTGCGGAACTCCATTGGATCACTGATGCGCCGTACGGACGATTGGCGATCATGCCGCGTCCTCGCGCCGGTGATTGGCTGGCTGATGAATTAGCGTCATGGAAATCGGCGGGCGTCGATGTTGTTGTTTCGCTATTGACTGACGACGAAATCAGCGAACTGGATCTCAAACAAGAGCCAGCCCTCTGCGAAGCGATTGATTTGACGTTCTTGTCCTATCCGATTGCAGATCGCGACGTCCCATCCTCGATTGATGGCTTTCTGGTGTTGGTCGATCGGCTCCACGACTACTTGCAGAATGATCGTGGTGTAGCCGTTCACTGTCGAATGGGGATTGGTCGATCTTCGTTGGTGGCTGCATGCCTACTCGTCAAGGCGGGGCTGAAGCCGCGCGATGCATTTCGCTCGATTTCGCGTGATCGCGGCATTGACGTGCCCGATACGAAGGATCAAATTGAATGGGTTGAGTCGGTAGCCGATCAACTGCAGATGGGACGACCGCAACAGAACAAAAGGATGAAGCCGAGCGGAAATGGCGGTCGGGCTTCAAACTGAAATCAACGTCGTCGGCGCCGTTTCCGCCGGCTTATCCTGGTCGTTATCAAGCTGACTCGCAATGCAATACCTAGACTCATCCCTGAAGGGGGCCGACCTCTACCGATACGTCCCGGTGTATCGATTGCTGGAAGTACTCTCACTGAACAAGCTGACATTCATGAAGGCAAGCAAGTGGGAGGATCCGTTCGAGGGCTTTCTATTCGACTACTGCGTCGGTGAGTTCCCACAATGGCGGAAGTTCAGTGACTTGAAGACATCGCTATTCTGTCTGTGTCTTTCGACTGATGCGGAGAAGGATCAGATATGGCGGGCGTACACGCCCAACAAAGACGGGGTCCGGATGAAGTTGAATCTGTCGGCTTTGGAGTCGTTCCTGGGCCCGGACTACACCTTGGGGGAGGTTTGCTACCGAGTTACGAGCAACATCAAGAAACTCTTGGAGGAGTATCACGATGACCAAGCGCCTTCTCAGGACAAACTGCTCAAGCTTTTCTTCCTCAAAAGAAAGGCCTTCAAGAGCGACCAAGAGGTAAGGATGATAACAATGGACGCCTGTACAACGAGGGATGTCAAGTCCGTTGAGATCGATGCCAGGGCAGTGATTCGCCAGGTCATGTTCGACCCGAGAATGGACGGCGCGTTGTATTCCAGTTATCAGGACTTGCTCAAGTCAGACGCCTATCGGTTCACCGGCAAAATACACCAATCGAAGCTCTACAGCCCAGCCAGAGTTTTCAGAGGCATTTGATAACACTCGGATGCAGTGGATGCTCTGCTTCGCGCCGCACCACTGATCCAAGCGTTATGTTGCTAGACTCACTGCTCATCGTGATCGTCGCGGTCCCGCTGATCGCTTGGGGCCTCCTACGTGAGCGGGTAGCCCCGTCGATTTTCCGGAATAGGGGTCGCCACATCGGTCGGGTCGTTCGGAAAATCGCCGGGGTCGCGGAGTGACGGGAGGGGAGCCGGCTGCGGTGCCGATGGCAAAGGCTTCGTGCGCTCCTCTTGTTGCCGAGCAACACCGGCGATCTTGCGAAAGACTCAAGCGGCCTGGTAGAATCGCTTCCGCAAGATCGACGGTGCCACCCGCGACCGTCTTGACAGGTGCTGGACGTTCCTGCCATCATGGTCCAAATGCCCGTCAACTTTTCACGCCTGCAATCGTCATCCCGCCCGTCCGTATCCGTCGCGCACGGCGGCGGGGCTTACGACAACACGCGCCGCGCCTTGCGGGCGGTGGACCTCGCTCCCGTCCGCGGAAAACGGGTGTTGCTCAAACCGAATGCGGGCCGGGTCGCGCCGCCGGGGTCGGGGATCACGACGCACCCGGAAGTGGTCGCCGCCGCGATCGATGCGCTGGCCGAGGCCGGGGCGGACGTGGCCGTCGGCGAGAGTCCCATCCTCGGCGTCCGCGCTCTGGAGGCCTTCGAGCAGACGGGCATTGCCGCGGTCGCCGCCCGGCGCGGGTGTCCGCTGATCGACATGGACCGCCGCTGCTTCGTCACCGTGCCCGTGCCCGAGGGTCGGGCCATCAGGGCGCTAAGGGTCTGCCCGGAGGTGCTGGAGTTCGACTTCGTCGTTTCCGTTCCGGTGATGAAGATGCACATGCACACCGGCGTGACGCTGGCGGTGAAGAACATGAAGGGGTGTCTTTGGCGGCGGAGCAAGGTCGAGCTGCACATGCTGCCGCCGATCGAAGGAAGCGACGAGAAGCCCATCGACGTGGCCATCGCCGACATGGCCTCCGTGCTCCGTGCCGACCTGGCCATCATCGACGGCACGGTGGGCATGGAGGGTCTGGGGCCCAGCGCCGGGCAGCCGAAACCCCTGGACGCCGTCGTGGTCAGCCCCGATCCGTTTGCGGCCGATGCGGTGGCGTGCCGACTGATGGGCACTCGGGCGGAATCCATTGCTCATCTGCGCCTCGGTGCCGAACGCGGTTACGGGGTGATCGACCCCGATCGCATGACCATCACGCCCGAGAACTGGCACGAGTGGGTCTCGCCGTTCGCTCCTCCGCCCGAGGACCTGACCATCGAGTTTCCCAACGTCAACGTCCTGGACCGCAACTCGTGCAGTGCGTGCCAGTCGACGCTGCTGCTGTTCCTGACGCACTACGGGGAGCGTCTGTTCGACTGCTTTCCCTCGCAGAGCGTCGTGGATTTGGCCATCGGCAAGGGCCACGCTGACCTGCCCGAGGGGACGCTTTGCATCGGCAATTGCACGGCACGCCACCAGGACCAGGGCATTTTCGTTCCGGGATGTCCGCCGGTGGGCAGTCAGATCCTCACGGCCATCTCGGGCGAGCCGAGCGTCGACCGCATGGACGGCCACGGCCGCACGCCCTGAGCGTGTAGGCCGGAACAAGCGCAGCGCAGTTCCGGCATCTGGCGTAGTTGGTAGGGTGGGCACCGCCCACCAATCGCGGTCCATGTCTCGAATCAGATTGGTGGGCAATGCCCACCCTACAGTCGCTGTGCGGGGTCTGGATCGTAAGCTAGAGTTTCAGTGACCCGTTCCGGACACGAGGGTATTCGCGAAAAATGAACGCCGCTGACGGAGAGACGAAAATGGTGACGAACGCTGCCGACGGGGCGTTGGAAAGCTGCACGCCGGTAATCATGCCCGGTGATACGCCGACGATCGTCGATTCCCTAGAAGAAGCGTCGGAGACGTGCGAGTGCCGGTATTGCGGGCACTATCCGTGCGGCTGTGGCGGTTAGAAGGTCGCGGCAGGCGACATGAGATTCCGCACGGCAACTTCTTCTGTCCACCCCTCCGCCTACATGACCCCTGATTCCACGCCCGAAGGGCCCCGACTCCGTAGGATACCTCCCTGAATGGGGGCATGGTCTCGATTATGGCATCGTGGGACGGCGGCGGTTACAATGTGACCGATTACCTGTGACGCGTTTCGGAGTTTCCAAGCAACGGAGGACGTAAACCATGGTGAAGAACGTGTATCCCCTTTTGATCGTACTGGCAACAATCTGCGGCTCGCTTCACGGCGAAGACTGGCCTTGCTGGCGAGGTCCGCAGTACGACGGCATCAGCCGTGAGACGAGTGTCACGTTGCCCTGGAAGGAAAGCCCGAAGGTCCTTTGGGAACTGCCGACCGGACCGGCCTTCAGCGGCATTACCGGACTGGGAGATCTCGTCTATACGTGCGGCACGGAAGCCGATAAGCAGGTCGTTTTCTGTCTGAACGCGGGCACGGGCGAGGTGGTCTGGAAGAAGGCCTTTGCCGAGGGAGTCAAGGATCGCCTCGGAGGCGACGGCCCCCGCGCCACGCCCACGATCGCCGACGGCAAGGTGTATATCCTCGGTGGCGAGGGAACGCTTCTGTGCGCCGACGCGAAGACCGGCGACGAGGTCTGGACCAGGAAGTTCAATGCCGCGCCGACGTGGAAGTACAGCGGCTCGGTGCTCATCGAGGGCAACCTGGCCGTCGTTTCGCCGGGCGGCGAAGACGGCGGGCTGATGGCCCTGGACAAGGAAAACGGCAACGTCGTGTGGAAGGGCGGCGAAGACGGCGCCGGGTACGCCACCCCTTATCCGTTCGATTTCGAGGGGGGACGCTACATCGTCGGTTTTCTGGCGAAAACGGCCGTTATCGTCGACGCCAAGACGGGCCGCGAAGTGTGGAGCATGCCCTGGGTCACCCGATACGACGTCAACGCGTCGACGCCCATCTTCCACGACGGACACCTGTTCTTCAGCTCCGGCTACGGCCACGGCTGCATCCTGCTGAAGCTCGCCGCGGAAGGGGACCGGTTGACCTCGACGACCGTTTGGGAAGGCGGAACGATCGCCAACAAGTTCCATACCTGCATCCTGCTCGAAGGGAAGCTCTACGGGGCCGACGAGCGGAATCTCAAGTGCGTCGATTTCCTCACCGGCGAGGTCGCGTGGACCAAGGACGAGGTCGACGGAGACGGCACCAAGCACGCCACGCTCCTGCTCTGCCAGGGACAGTTCATCTACCTCAGCGAGAAGGGACAACTGTCCGTGGCCAAAGCCTCGCCCACCGGCTTCGAAGCCGCCGGCAGCACCCGCGTCCTCAGCGGCCGGTGCTGGACCGTTCCCACGCTTCACAACGGGCGTCTCTACGTGCGGAACCTCGAGAAGCTCGTTTGCCTCGACCTCGGCGGTTAGAGTATTGCGGCGCAAAATGCGCGGCCGTAGCGCATGTTTGTAGCCATCTTGCTCCGCAAGATGAAGCCACGTCTCGCGGAGCGAGACGGCTACTTTGCGTGCAACTCTGCCGCGGTGGGGCCCTGGCGAAAAATCGGCCGTTGCGGTATCATTCCGCTCATGACCGCCGAGCGATCCAACCAAACGAACGATGACTCGCACCCCCCGGCTCGGGCGCTCATCATTGATAACGACGAGGCACACGCGGAGGTGGTAGCTGAAAGCCTCGATCGGGTGGGCTTCCAGTGTCAAGTGGCGACCTCGGGCACTCAAGGCGCGGAGATGATCGCCGAGAAACCCTTCGATGTGATCATCACCGACCTGAAGATGAGCGACATCGACGGTCTGGGGATTCTCGCCCGGGCGAAGACCGAGCAGCCCGACGCCGAGGTGATCCTCATTACGGGTCACGGCACGATCCCCTCTGCGGTGGAGGCCATGCAGCGGGGGGCGTTCAACTACCTGTTGAAGCCGCTGGACATTACTCAGCTTCGGGCCGTGGCCGAAAAGGCGGCCGAGAGCGCCCGACTGCGGCAGGCCAACGTCGAACTGAAGCGCCGGTTGGACGAGAAGTTCGGCTTCGAGGGCGTCATCGGCGACAGCCCCCAGATGCGCGACGTCATCGAGCGGCTCAAACGGATCGCCCCGACCAACGCCTCGGTGCTCATCCAGGGCGAGACGGGCACCGGCAAGGAACTGGTCGCCCAAGCGATCCACCAGAACAGCCCGCGGAAGAACCGGCCTTTCGTCGCCCTGAACTGCGCCGCGCTGAGCGAGAACATCCTCGAGAGCGAATTGTTCGGGCACGTCAAAGGGGCGTTCACCGACGCCTCGACCGATCGGGTGGGCAAGTTCGAGTACGCCCACGGCGGGACGATGTTTCTCGACGAGGTCGGCGACATGCCCATGGCCACGCAGATCAAGCTCTTGCGGGTGTTGGAGAACGGCGAGATCACGCGCGTGGGCTCGAACGACCCGATCCAGGTCAACGTGCGCATTCTCTCGGCCACGAACCAGGACCTGGAGGAGACGATCGCCGCCGGCACGTTTCGCCGCGATCTGTACCACCGGCTGAAGGTCCTGACCATTCGACTGCCGACGCTGGTCGAGCGGAGCCAGGACCTGCCGATTCTGATCGACTATTTCATGCGGCAGTTTTCGGCCCGACACGAGAAGAAGATCAAGGGGGTTTCGTCCGCCGCCCGACGAAAACTGCTCGCTTACGACTGGCCCGGCAACGTCCGCCAACTCCGCAACGTGGTGGAGAGCATGGTGGTGGTCGATTACGACGGGCTGCTGGATGTCGACGACCTGCCGGAGGAACTGGCCGAGCCGGCCGCCGTGCCCGCGGTCCCCTCCACGGCCTCGCTGGCCGCGCTGGTGGGCAAGCCCTTGGAAGAGATCGATCGATTGTTCATCGCGGAGACCCTACGGGTGACCGACGGCAATCGAGAAGACGCGGCGCAGATGTTGGGGATCGGGGAGAGGACGCTGTATCGGAAGATTAAGGAGTATAAGTTGTAGCCGCTTGCGGCTTAGCAGAAGGAAAGATTGCAGATTGCAGAGTGACCACCAATCCCCAGCCCCAACCCTAATGCCCTCTATCCACCGACTTTCCCAGAGCCTGATCAACAAAATCGCTGCCGGGGAGGTGATCGAGCGGCCGGCCAGCGTGGTTAAGGAGTTGATGGAGAACGCCGTCGACGCCGGGGCGACGCGGATCGACGTGACGGTCCAAGGCGGCGGCAGCGAGTTGATCCGGGTGGTCGACGACGGCTGCGGGATCGAGGCCGACCAACTCCCGCTGGCCGTGGCCAGCCATGCGACCAGCAAGCTTTCCGAGCCCGACGACCTGTTCCACGTCGGCACGCTGGGCTTTCGCGGTGAAGCGCTCGCCTCGATTGCCGAAGTCAGCCGGCTGGTGCTCCGCAGTCGGATTGCCGAGAGCCAAAGCGGCGCGGAGGTCGAAGTGACCGGCGGAAAACCGTCCGAGGTGGTTCCCCGCGGCTGCCCGGTGGGGACGTCGGTGGAAGTTCACAACCTGTTCTTCAACACGCCGGTTCGGCGGAAGTTCCTGCGCACCGGGCAGACCGAGTTCGGCCACGTCAGCGAGGCGTTCGCCCGGATCGCGTTGGCCATGCCGCAGGTCCATTTCACGTTGCGGCACAACGACCGGCCGGTATTCGACCTGCCGGCTTCCGACGGCTGGCTGGAGCGGATCGCGCGGCTGCTGGGCCGGGAGCTGGCCGAGAAGCTGATTTGGGTCGAAAGCGCCGACGACGACGTGCGACTGGCCGGCTACGTGGCCGATCCCTCCCAGAGCCGCAGCAACAACCGGATGCAGTACCTTTTCCTCAACGGCCGCCACATCCGCGACCGTTCGCTGCAACACGCGTTGGGCGAGGCCTACCGAGGGCTGTTGACCACGGGCCGATATCCGATCGCGCTGTTGAGGCTCCGGATGCCGCCGGAACTGGTCGACGTGAACGTCCACCCGACGAAGCTGGAGGTGCGGTTCCAGGATTCCAGCCGTCTTTACAGCCAGTTGCTCTCCACGCTCCGCGGCAAGTTTCTCACCACCGACCTGACCGCCCGGGCGCAACCACCCGCCGAGGCCGACCCCTCCGGCGCGCACGACGAAGCCCAGGCCACCCGATTGCGGCAGGAGCTGGTCGATTGGGCCAAGGGGGAGGTGTCTTCGTGGGAGGCGCGGCCACCTTCCGGATCAGAACCGAGCGAACGGGCCGCATTCGACGCCGGCCATTCCCCAACGGAACGGCAACCCCTGGAACTGAGGCGGCTAGACCGCCCTTGGACGGCCGATGACGACGCCGAGGAAAGACCGCCGGGCGACTCCGCCGGACTATCGCGAGTCGACCGTCACGTTTCATCCGGGCGTCCGGCTCCCGCGCTGCAGATCCACAACCGTTACCTGGTCGTCGAGACCGAGGAGGGCGTGACGATCATCGACCAGCACGCCTTGCACGAGCGGATCTTGTACGAGCATTTGCGAGAACGGGTTCTCTCCGGGCCCATCGAAACGCAGAGCCTGCTGGTTCCCGAACCGGTCGACCTCAGCGGCCCGGAGGCAGCGGCCGCGTTGGAACACCGCGAACTCTTGGCCCGGCTGGGTATGAAGGTCGAGCCCTTCGGTGGAGAAACGGTCCTGATCACCGGCTATCCGGCCATGCTCGCCAACATGAACCCCGTCGACGTGTTGCACGGGCTGTTGGAGCAACTGCTCGCCGGCGGCAAGGCGCCTGACGGCCGCGATCTGCTCGAAGAGTTGTTGCACACGATTGCCTGCAAGGCGGCGATCAAGGCCGGCGACCGGCTGGCCCCGGAGGAGATCACCTCGCTGCTCGGGCAGCGTCACCTGGTTGCCGATCCCCACCATTGTCCGCACGGGCGCCCGACGGAGTTGGTGTTTACCCGTGAGGATTTGGACCGACAGTTCAAGAGGGGGTAGGGGGAGGGGAGAGTGGTGAGCGCTGAGAACTTCGTGGTGAGTGGTTGGAATTGAAGTGATGGGTTGGCGCGGCGAGCGGGCAGGAAGTGATTGACGTACAAAGCGTTGCGCTGGTTTCGTCGCATGGACCAAGGGGGGGCGACTTGCCCGTCGTTGTCGCGGTAAGCTTTCTCGGCCGAGGAGGCGCATCGGCGCGGAATCGATGGTCTTATGGAGCTGTGCGACCGGGGTTTGATTTTCCCTCCCAAATCCGTCACAATGAAGCATCAGACAGTCGCGAGCGGCCGAACAGACCCCCCCCAAGATCAAAAAGCACCCCCCGACCAAAACCCTCCACTACTAACGACCAGCAGTCACGGACCAACGATCACTCACCACTCTCCATCCCCCCGCAACGCAGTGCGGGGGCGTTTTGCCCCTTTGATCTCTCACCACTCACTACAGCCCACTATCCACTAACCACTAACCACTCCCCCCTCCCATGATCTGCGTAAGTATTGGCCGTGGCCGGCATCGGCACGTGATTGCGGAACACAAGCACCTGGTCCAGCAGGGGGCTGAACTGGTCGAACTGCGGCTGGATTACATCAACGGCCCGGTCAATCTCAAACGGCTGATTTCCGAACGGCCTTGCCCGGTGGTCATTTCATGTCGTCGCGAGCGAGACGGCGGGAAATACACCGGCAGCGAGGAAGAGCGCATTTTGCTGTTGCGGACCGCGATCGCCGAAGGCGTTGAATACATCGACCTGGAGTCCGACATTGCGGCGGGCATCCCCCGATTCGGAACGACCAAGCGGATCGTCAGCTTGCACGACTTCCGCAAGACCCCCAGCGATCTGGACGCCGTTCACCGCCGGCTGAGCCAAATGGCCCCGGATATCGTCAAGATCTGCACGATGGCCAACCACCCGCAAGATAACCTCCGCATGCTGCAAATCACCCGAGCGGCCGACGTGCCGACCATCGGGTTGTGCATGGGCGATATCGGCATTCCCACGCGGGTATTGGCGGGGCGGTTCGGCGCGCCGTTCACCTATGCCACCTTCCATCACGAGCGGGCGTTGGCCCCCGGACAGCTCTCCTATCAGCAGATGAAGGAAGTCTATCGCTACGACCAGATCGACGCGGAAACCGACGTGTACGGGGTGATCGCCGATCCGGTCGGGCACAGTCTGAGTCCTTTGATTCACAATCTGGCCTTCGCTCGGCTGGGGCTGAACAAGGTTTATGTTCCCATACGTGTCCCTCGCGAGGATTTGTCGCAGTTCATGGACGAAGCCCCCCAGTTCGGCATCAAGGGCCTCAGCGTGACCATTCCGCACAAGGAAGCGGTCGTGGAGAAACTCACCGAGGCCGACGGCGCCGTGCGCGGCATCGGTGCGGCAAACACGGTGATCTTCGACAGCAAGAAGCGCATGGGCTACAATACCGACTACCGGGCCGCCATGAGCAGCCTGGAAGAGGCCATGGAGCTGACCGGAGAAGAGGAAAAGCCGCTCCGGGGCAAGACCGCGCTGGTGCTGGGCGCCGGCGGCGTGGGAAAGGCGATCGCGTACGGGCTGATTCGGCGCGGTGCCCGCGTGGTGCTCGCCGACGGAGTCCCTCGACAAGCGACCGAGTTGGCCGAACGGCTCGACTGCCGTGCGGTCGACTGGTCGGCCCGGCACAGCATTTCGCCCGACCTGTTGGCCAATTGTACCCCGGTGGGCATGCACCCCAACGTGGACGAAACGCCCTACGACCAGCACCACCTGCGGCCCTCGACGATCGTCTTCGACGCCGTTTACAATCCCGAAAGCACGCTGCTGATCAAACAGGCCCGAAGCCGAAACTGCAAGGTCATTACCGGCGTGGAGATGTTCGTCCGCCAGGCCTGCTACCAGTTCAAGCTCTTCACCGGCCAGGACGGGCCGGCCGAGTTGATGCGCGAGGCCATCAAACGGGCGATCGGCCCGGTGAAATATTGAACGGTCCGGGAAACAACGTCAAAGCGGGTTGTCTGCAAGATCACGGCCAATAGGTGGCCAGTAGTTCATCCACGGCTTTGGCGGCCGAGTCGGATTCCCGAACCGGCTGGTTCTGCTCGCCCCTCTGCTCCATTTCATAGAGCCACTGCCACGACTCGAACCACGGCTGCGGCCGCGTCGGTAACGGAGAAGGTTCTTCTACGGTCGACGCGGCTCGCAACACGGTGTCGGCCTCCATCGGCTGGATCAACTTCAGGGCATCGAGGAAACTCGTCTGGTTGTTCCGCGCCAACAGCACGTCGGTGACGTTGACGCGCCGGTCGCGGTTGTAGTCGTACGCGAAATCGATGGGAGCCGGACTGAGGAAGTTGCGGGGGTTGTTCCGGGCCAGCAGCAGGTCGGTGATGCTGACCCGCGCGTCCGTATTCGAGTTGCCCGACTCGGCCACCGCGTTGCCGAAGTAGAACACGTCGTCCTTGGGCAGACCGACCTTCGCCGCCAGCACGGTGACCTGCAGCCACTGATCGTGGATCGCATGGTCGGGCCACACGATCGTCACCCGATCGGAACCGTCGCGGCCGGCGCCTTGGCGAACGGTCACGGCCGAGGGCGGCGGCGCGTCGTCCCACGTG
>Ga0307380_10002428_pt1 | contig 26585 bp, 34 predicted proteins | sample UN3MG_FD_202239 | JGI IMG/M metagenome (GOLD analysis project Ga0307380, IMG submission 202239) | Soil microbial communities from Risofladan, Vaasa, Finland - UN-3 | ecosystem: Environmental > Terrestrial > Soil > Coastal area > Acid sulfate soil | place: Finland: Risofladan, Vaasa | collected... | reverse complement strand
TATCGCGGCGAAGATCACTGAGCAGATATTTACCACCCGGTTTGAGAACCCTGTTAATCTCATTTATATTCTCCTCTGGATGAGCCCATTCGTGAAATGACCCGTTAGTGAAAACTGCATCGAAATACTCCTCTTCAAAAGGCATGTTCTGGGCATCACTTTTCACATATTCGACCCTGTCTGACACACCATATTCGCTGGCATTCTTTATAGCTATAGCAATCATATCGTCGCTGATGTCAAGACCCTTTAGCATTGTGTTCTTTGTGTTCTTGAGCCATTCCAGACCTAGGTAGCCTGGCCCCGGGCCAACCTCAAGTGCAAGTCCAGAGGAGATCCCAGACGCTATTACAAGCTTTGTCTCTATCCAGCCTCTATCCCTCAAATGGCGCATCATTACGTCATAGGTCTGTGTATCAAAAACGCCTGTTATTCCATGGTCTGTTTCGGGTACTCTGGGCTTCACCATTTTATCCTCCAAATTTACTTAGCGCACAATTATTCAATTAGTCAACTCAGACCAATGTAATCACCTAAGATAGAAAGAACAGATAGAATTTTGCCATTTTTCGTATTGCTTCCGGCTTCGATTATCATACACTATCCTGCAGAATCAAAACAAAATGATACTTTGTTACGTAGCTCTAAGGGAAGTGTAAGTCTTCTTGCCTCTTGTAGATATCTTGTATAATCCTGTCTTTGTCAACCGGGACACTATTTCAACCTCTTTCATATGGTGGTCGCTTATGGACAGAACCCCAGTTGGCTTCAAAACACGATGTAACTCCTGCAACACTTTGTCTGGTTCACTCAAGTCATGAAGAGTATCATACAACAAGACTACATCTAAACTACTATCCAGCAAGCCTGTTTTGCAATCAGAATGAATAGTCTCAATATTGGTGACCTTCTTCTTTAAGGCTAGATTTTTTACCATCTTAATTGCAGCAGGATGCATGTCGAGAGCGTAAATTTTACCAGATCTACCCACAATTTCAGCTAGAGGTAGTATGTAGCTTCCGGGTCCACAGCCATAATCAAGTACATGAAACCCCTGTTTTATCCCGACCTCTTTTAAAATATTTATTCGCGGCGCGAAAAAGTCGCGAACGTTGAAGGTTAGAGCCATGAGTCTGAAACCTAAGTTTGATTTTGATTTGTCCATAGCATCAACTCCTATTACTACCTTACAACTTCATCCTGCTCAACTGACACCCTGCCTGCTCAGAGACCGTACCATGGTTATAGGGTCAGGTATCTGTGCCCGTGGGTATCATACAGATGACTTTAAGAATATCATTACTATTATTGGTGAAGCAGTGTTCTTCGTGCGGTGGAACAAAAACTACAGTCCCCTGGCTGAGGTTCATTTTCCCTTGCTTGGTCTGAACCATCCCCTGTCCAGACAATATGAATATTTCATGTTCCCACCAATGTGAATGGAACGGGGTAGAACTGCCAGGCTGAATGTGAAATACTCGCATAACGAAATGTTTGGCACCATGCTCTGGCCCAATGACTACACGTCTTGCTACGCCCGGAGCATCTTCAATTGCTTCCACCTCAAGATAATTGATTATCCTCATCTCACGCTCCTTCCTCATGTTGACATGAATGCCATGCAGCTAGGTCGAGTCTTGCGGCAGACAGTCTGCACATAAATACGCGATAGTTTAATTGCTGATACGTGTTAGCTTATCCGCTTATCCCGGGTTCTGCTGCCTTTAAGTCATCCGCGAGTTGTCTTGGGTCAAGCATGTTACGTTCAATGAGAGCCTTTCTGATCTCATTGAGGGGGACATCGTCAAACGGGCCACGATCAAGCAAGTATTCGATGTGTTTCTTGCCGTCTAGATTATATGCAGGAAACCTGGCGTCATTATGCCCATCGAATTCAACCGGGACAAGCCTTTGTTCCTGGCACATTTTAATGTCGAAGGCAGGCGTGGCCTTTACCCATTTGCCATCCAGTTGAAGTTCAGCATAGCCATGCCAGGGGAATATGTCAGATTTTAATCTCTCAAGTATTTTGGGGGGCACAAGATAGTTCCTGATTTTGGCGCAACATAGTCGTGCCGGGATGCCAGCCGCTCGTGCCAACGCAACCAAGAGCACAGCCTTCTGGACGCAGTAGCCTTTGCCTCTGGCCAGAGTGTTGCTGGCCTTAAAATGCTCGGGCATGTGTTTTGGCACATAGATATTGTATGTAATATTGTCCCTTACAAAGTAGAACAGGGCTATAGCCTTATCCGTGTCCTTATCATGCTCCCGGATCAATTCTCGAGCTTTCACTTTTATAGAATCGCTGTCACAGTCAATAATGAATGTCGCACTCAAATATTTCTCCAAAGCTCCTCCTCATATTCCATGCTTAGACAGTATAGAGAACAGTTTCGTACTATAATCTATTGTGATAAGTGCCTTTCCCAGTTTTATTGGCTTCACCTTATTGACTTCAACGCTTCGTACACTGTTACGACTTGCTTAAGTCCATCAAACTTAGCACGGATAATGGCTACCTCTTCAGAGGTGAGAGGTCTGACGTTACAGGGACGCAAGGGTGTGTTTATCTGTACCTCGTCCGGCGATAGTTCTTCAGCTATCCGAGCCATCCCCTCGGCACAATCCTTGTTAACATCGACGAACATCATTTGGAGTGCCAATCTGCCTTTGTACTCTGCTCTGAAGCTCTTGATACCTTGCACTATCTTCTGTAGAGCGAGCCCTGCGGCAGGCCTGTTGATTTTCTGAAAAATCTCCTCATTCGGCGCGTCGACTTTCGCTACTACCAGGTCAGCGTGGGTTAGCTCGTGGCGCACATCCTCTCCGGTCATGAGCGAGGAGTTGGTGAGGACTGCCACAGGTAGCTTCAAAGTAGATTTGACTAGTTCAATCGCCCTGCCCAGATTGCTGGCTAAGGTCGGCTCTCCGTTGCCGGCGAAGGTGGCGTAGTCAGCAGCCGTACCTTTTGCTTGCTCAAACTCCTCTTTCAGTTCATCGAGCGACACGAACTCTCTGCGTTTTGAGGTGTGGTTAATCGTAGGTCCCCACTCGCAATAGGTACAGTCGAAGGGGCAGATTTTGCTGCTGCCTGCGAAGAGGTCAATGCCGAGCGACCTGCCCAGCCGCCAAGATGAAACGGGCCCGTAAACGATGCTATCTATCTCAAATCTTCGACTCACCTTCATTTTATAGTCGAGTTTGCCTTTGTCCAGCGTTAGTATGAACCTGACAATTTTGCCTTCTATCAGGTGTTTTTCGCTTTCGGAGCGTAATTTCCGAAAATCCGCCGTCTCTAGAAATGCCCTGAGCAGTTCGATCTTATCCTCGAGCTTCTTGTTAGCTTCAGTTGATTGCATGTATTCGTCTGTGCTTTTCAGGAATTCCTGTCTAGCTACGGTTTCAATGCAGTGATCCAGTGTTGGTACTAGCTCTATTCGAATTACCATTTCTATATTACTCGGGTACTACTAATAATGAAGGTTATTGCTCAAACTCAGTATTTGAAGAAGGCTTTGTTCTGAACTTACTTTTCTTCTGTCATAGGAAGTTATAGATCCCCTTCCGACACTAGCCGGATTCCGTGTCTTCTCAGTAAAGCTGCGGTAACTCCGTTACCAACTTTCAGCATTCCTGAAAACGAGCCATCGTGTATATGACAACAACCGCATGATGGACTGCCAGATTTGCCTATAAACTCTTTCAAGTTAAGTCGCCTGGCAATTTTAAGCGTTTCCTCGGCTCCTCTGATAAAGTGGTTTGTGACATCTACGTTATCTCCATTGATGACCTTTGCTTTATGGTCAAGTACGTCTTCACCTGAGCCACCTTGGATTTCCTGAGGCGATCTCGGTGTAGGTAGCCCGCCCAGTTGTTCGGGGCATACTGAAAGCAAGCTCTCTGTTTGGGGGAGTCTGAGCGCTTGCTCATTCTTATATCTCTCATCGCCACTCCAGGCGCATCTTATGCCCAGCAAACAAGCGCTGATCATTTTCATTTTATGAATCTGTTAAGTCAGTATACAAATTATGTATTGTTTTACCTTTTGGTCCCCAGAACTCCGAATGATACCCTGGCAAGAAAGGCGTCCCATGTGTTGCCCGCAAGATTGCCTACTCGAATCATTCTCAGTGCCAGGTCGATTACCTCTGCTTTCTCAAGACCATAGGTTTTTACCAGTCTGTTTATAGCCTCGTGGTCCGGCCTTGAGTCGCAATCAGCCCAGTGCTGGGCATAAAGCAAGGCGACAGCCTCCTCTTCCGGACAACCATCTACACTTCCCTGCAGCAGTCCGACAATCTCTTCCTGGTTGATGCCCCCCTTTAAGGCCTCTCTAGTATGTGCCCAACTGCAGTAGCGGCAGCCATACACTGAAATGACTGCTAGCATTAACCTTTCCCTGAAAGCTTTTGAAAGTATTTTTTTGCGTGCTAAATCCCGAATACGCCCCGATTTCTTGAGCAGAAAAATAATGTCTGAGAAGAACTCTCCCGGATTCCGGTATGTTCTCTTGTAATACTTGCCCACTCCTGACACCCCCACTCAAGAGGTTTCCCGATGCCTGAAAGTTTGATTTGTAGGGAGTGCTCACAGGCTTAACAATCCCGAAGAATGTTAATTAGAACTGCTTATTTTAACCTGATTTTGGCATTCCTATCCATCTCGGTGTTCTGTTCATATACTCACGGTAGGCATCGCCATAATGATCGAGACAGAAGCGTTCTTCGGCATCTACAAATAGAGGTGGCATAATCATATATACAATGGAAAGCAATAAGAAAATCCATGAAGCCGAAGCTATACCTATTCCTATGAATACTAATAATGAAGTGAGGTACATAGGATGTCTTGTATAACGATATGTTCCTGTTGTAACTACCCTATCAGGTGGTGTCATAGCAATATTTACGAAACCAATCGTGTACATGATCAATCCTACCAAACAAATAGGGAGACCGACGTAGAACCACAGAGTTTCTAGTTTTAGCGGTAAAAAAATAGAGTATATCGCGAGAAGTAGATAAATCACATGAACACAAACATGGGCATTCTTCTGCTTCTTATCAAAAGCAGCTGTGAAATTGACCCCCTTCTCTCGACTTTTGGCAATTAAAGGTATGAAGAACACGGGAATCAGACTAACAAGCATGGGAATCCAGGCGTTCCAGACCCCTATTTCAAATGACGGTGTGAGAGTCATGATTGCCTCCCATGTTTCGATTTCCCGCCGAAGTGAGCATTGGCTACAATTTCACCCCACTTGCGATCATCATCTTGGGCATCATAAGTCCTTTTGCGTAGGTGATGGAGACGTCCGATAATCCGGCCTCTTTCATCATGGTTCGAACCTCGTCTTCTGTCCAGATGTGATACCCATACTTTTCGGCCTCTTTTGAATGGTCCTTTCCGTCTTCAGCGTTCAACTCAATACTGATAATTGCTCTTCCTGCGGGGCGCAGCACGCGATAGATTTCCTTTAGTGACTCCAAAGGCTTGGGAAACCCAAGGAAACTACCCATGGATGTAGCAGCACTGAACTTGTTATCTTCCCAGGGGAGTCGTGATGCTTCACCGTGCACGAATTCTGCTGTTCCTGCGTCAATACGGTCTCTGTTCTTCTTGACTGCCAACTTGATCGCAAGCTCAGAAAGGTCTAAACCGGCAATACTATGGACATGTGAGGCATACCTCTTCAAGAAGTAGCCGTTTCCGCAGGCAAGTTCAATAAGGTCATCTTCCGGCTGAAGTTTCAGAAACTTAGCCACATTCTCATATATTGACTTGTGCCCCCTGTTCATGAATATGAACGTAACCCTTCCGGCAAATCCTCTGGGCAGTACGAACTGTGAGACTTTTTTCTTTTGCACGTTCATATTCTCACCTCCTCCGTGGTCTCAATTCTGACCAGCCCCAATCATCGTACCACCTTAAAAAACAGACCAGCTACCAAGTAGGACAGCCTTAATAATCGGATACTGCGCCGTTACAAAGCCTAGCACGCACGTTCAAAATCCTTGTGTTTAGGTTCAATCGAGAAATCAGTGATATGCGCAAGCATTGATTACATCTATTTTATCTTCTCCTCCTGGAGGTATTCCTTGGCAAGGTCGACATACAATTGCTTGCCCCAATCCCAGAACTTCTTATCTTTGTCTTCCACATTTCTTAGCACCTTGGCTGGGTTACCCCCGACAACAATCCTTGGTGGAATTTTCTGCCCCATTTTCACAGTCGAACCTTCAGCGACAATCGATTCTTCACCAACTTCAGCACATATACTGAGCACTGAGCCCATGCCAATAACAGCCATGTCACCGATACGGCTAGAATGAACTACTGCTCCATGCCCAACAGTCACCTTCTTGCCTACACGGCATGTTTCCCCGGGTGGAGCGTGCATAATCACTCCCTCCTCAACAGCGGTACCGCTGCCTATTTCTATACATCCATAGTCACCCCGCAATGTAGCTCCGTGACCGATGTAGCAATTGTCTCCAATACGCACATCACCTATCAGTATGGCGTATTCACTTACGTACGTATCTTTGCCTATCTGTGGCTGTCTGTTTCTGAAACTACGCATCATTTACCTTCTCCCGTTGAGAAATAGTAGGAACATACTCGTCATAGAAATCAAGGTTGTCACCTTCTGTATTTCCCATCAATGTGCCCGGTAGGCTCGCTTCCATGGCTGGTTCTTAAAAGCCAAGTAGTCTCTTATGGCTGCTCTTAATGTATCCGATGCTAATAGCGCACAATGCTGGCTCTCCTCTGGCAAACCACCTAAAGCATTCAGGACATCGTGGTGGGTGATCTTGAATGCATCAGATACGTTCTTGCCTTTGGCCAGTTCAGTCACCATGCTTCCAGCGGCTATCGTTGTCGCACAGCCATCCGTAAAGAAAGTGGCGTTTAGGATCTTGTCATTTCTAACCTTCATGCATATCTCCATAGTATCGCCGCAAGAACCGACTACACTGGCGAGACCATCGGCATCAGGGATCTGCCCTAGGTTTCTGGGGTGCTGGGCATGGTCAATAACTATCGCAGTGTATACTGTCCTCAAATCCCTGTTTGTTTTGTCGGGTTCCTTTTTCGCTTTTGAGTTCATTCCAGTTCCTCTGTTCGTTCGGATTTGTTTGATACAGGTTTGGGCAGCGCTTAAACAAGACCGTTCCGCACGTCCGAGCCATAGCATTCCATGCTCCGCTGATCGCGAGCGATTTGTCATACCAGCGGTAATGTTGTTTAAGGTTTCCAGACCTCCCATACCCTTCCAACCAGCGCGGGACCTGGTTTGAGCGTAACCTGCCCAGGCTGCCAACCCGAAGGCGTGACTTCCCCGGTTGCCCGCACATGCTGGAATGCCTTTAGCTGCCTGACTAATTCATCGGGATTCCGACCCACTTCAGGCGTTAGCACTTCCATCACTCGTTAGCTTTATCTGACATCGCTTTAAGGAAGGCGTCGGCGAGGTTGTTCAGTATCTCCGAATCGTAGCGTTCAATATGACCCTCATCACAAAGCAGGGCAAGTTCGGGCTCTATAGGCAGTTGACCCAACAGCGGGGCGCCAGCCGCCTTTGCCATCTCCTGCCCCTTGCTCTTCCCGAAAAGCTCTATCTTCTTCCCGCTGTCTGGAATGGTGAAATAGCTCATGTTCTCCACCACACCGATTATGGGAACGCTCATCTGCTTCGCCATTCGCACTGCTTTTCTGACTACCATTGCCGCTAGCTCTTGCGGGCTGAACACAATGACCACTCCTGATAGAGGCAGCGTTTGCATCACGGTTAGCGGTGCATCGGCTGTGCCGGGCGGCAGGTCAACGAGCAGGTAGTCCAGCTTGCCCCAGAGCACATCCTCCCAGAACTGGGTAATCGTTTTCCCTATGAGAGGCCCGCGCCATATAACAGCATCATCTTCATTGAGCAGAATAAGGTTTATTGACATGATTTCAATGCCCAGATGCGACAGCGGGGGCAGCATACCTGTTTCGCTGCCAGCAGGACGCTCGCTGATGCCGAACATTCGTGGTATGCTGGGGCCAGTGATGTCGGCGTCCAGGATGCCTACTTCATAGCCGCGGCGCGCCAGCGAGATACCGATTAGGCTGGTGACCAGAGACTTGCCAACTCCACCCTTGCCGCTCATGATAGCGACAACGTGTTTGACTTCGTTGAGTTCCTTGGGTCTTGCTTCAGTGAAATCCACCGTTGCACTCTTTATTCCGGGTAGCGCTTTGACAGTGTCCGTAACCTTGGTTTTGAGCCAGCCTTGTGCTTTTGAGCTAAGGGCTGTTGAGGCCAAGCTGATGTCCATCTTGCCATCGGCCACTGAGATATTGCGTACCAGGTTGAGCTTCACCAGGCTGCGCATAGAGCCTGGCACCAGAACATCCTCAAGCCTTTCTCTTATATGCTCTTCAGTAGTCATAGTTTGCTCTCCTGACTAAGTGTATCAGTTAGTCTAAAGTGGGCGCATATTTTAGTCTCAGTGAAGTCTATCCATGAGATTAGGCAATTTTCCTTTGAGGTAAAGCTCCACAGCTTTATAAATATTCTCCACATCGGTCACTATGGGCTCAATGTTATAGCCTTTTAGGCTCTCGTAGGCGCCCCAGCCCATGCCCCCTGCCAAGAGCACCTGACAATCGGCTATGGTTTCCGCCATGCTGGCGTGCCTGCTTTGCGAGCCGGCATCAAAGCCGTGGCGCTCGCCTGGTGCCATTTTGTGGGACTCGTGAGCAGCGAAGGTATGATGCCCGGCTTTGGGCCTCTGTTCCTTGTTCACGATTACCCCGTTCTCCACGGTCACTACAACATAGTATGGGGCCCTTCCGAAATGCTGGCTAATTTTGTAGCCATCGTCTGATACTGCAGCTATTTTCATTTCAGCCTCCTGTATGTTTAATCCAGCTTTATCTCGTATTTGGGTTCTTCATCACCCAAATGTATCACAATCTTGACGTTTCTGCCCTCCGCAAGATACTTCTCAGATTCACCTCGCAGCTTCTGCAGCTCAGGGGATGTGAGTAAGGTAATCATAGCCTCATAAGTCTTTTCGAGTTCTCTATTTTGCCCTTCGCCTTTAAGAAGTTCCCAGAGACAATTACGAGATTCTTGCTCGGCAAGACATTTGATGCATCTCCCGGGCACTTCCTTGGTAGAGTATCCAGGCTTAAGCTCGATATCACCCATGCCTCTTACCCCTCCGACAGCCGTCTTCTGAGGAGCATGGTGGCTTGTCGCAACGCTCTGTCCTGCCGCAGCAGGTATTACCATGCGATGATGAGTTGGTTTTCACTGAATAAGATGCAGAAATGAGCCTTTCTAGGTTATCGCTGCCACAACCAGGGCAATTCGCTATTCCGTCAATTCTATGAAGAAAGATATCCGATACCTCTCCGCATTCTCGGCATTTGTAGCTATAAATAGGCATAGGCTCAGTTCCTTTCTATTGGTTTGCTCTCACAACATTGCTTAGAGTTTGCCAGAGCGATCGTATTTCTTGCGATGCTCCGTTGTCTATATATTCAACCAGAGGCACGCCTTCTGCTATAGATTCAGAGACCTTGGTTTCGTAAGGTATTCTGGAAACAACTTCTATTCCTTGATGTAGACATGATTTGGTGATGAGTTGAGAATTCTCCTCATTAAGGTCGTATTTGTTAATGCAGACCAAAGCTGGTACTCCGAAGTGTTGACATACACCTATAACTCGTTCCAAGTCGTGCATCCCGGACAGAGTGGGCTCAGTAATCAGGAGTGCCAGATTGGCTCCAGAAAGGGAAGAGATTACGGGACAGCCAATGCCCGGGGGGCCATCGGTGATGATGTAATTGAATTCTTCCTTGTGCACAATTGACCTGGCATTCTGCCTGACTACATTCACCAGCTTGCCTGAATTCTCCTGAGCAATGCCCAGCCTGGCGTGAACCAGTGGACCGTATTTGGTATCAGAGATAAACCAGTGCCCTGCCAGATTTTCCTCCATGGTTATGGCATTCTCAGGGCAAACGCGGGCACAGAAGCCACAGCCCTCGCAGGCGGTGGGGTCCACCTTAAGGTTTTTTATCGCTTCAAAACGACAGACCTCTTCGCAAAGGCCACAACGTGTACAGAGTTTTTCATTGATGATGGCTGTCTGGCCGCTTTTGAATTCGTGGGTTTCTTTTATCTTCGGTTTCAGAAGCAGGTGCAGGTCAGCGGCGTCCACATCGCAGTCGCACAATACCTTGTTTTTGGCCAGTGCTGCAAACGAGGCTACCATGGTAGTCTTTCCTGTCCCGCCCTTTCCGCTGAGAACTACGATTTCCTTCATGTTCTCACCTGTTTATTCGCAGCTACGATTTGCTCGATATTGTGAAAAAGCCCTTTGAATTTATCGCACCATTCAGGCACGCCTTTGACCAGAGTAATACCGTTCGAATATAAACGGGCTATCTCTCTGTCAAGCGGTATTTTGAGGAGCAGGGGTATATTTTCCTTAACGCAATACTCCTCTACCTTGCTGTATGTGCCACCTGCGCGGTTTAGCACTATACCGCAGGATATGCCCAATGCCTTCACTGTATCAACAGCAAGAGACAGGTCGTGCAGCCCAAAGGGCGTCGGCTCGGTAACCAGCAGACAAAAATCGCTGCCCCTGACTGCTTCCACCACGGGACAGGAAGTACCGGGTGAGGCATCAATAATGGCTGTCTTCTTTCTGTTAACAAGTTGCTTCACCTCGCGAATGACTGGCGGAGCCATTGCCTCGCCAATGTTGAGTTTCCCCTGAACGAAGTCTATTTCGCCACAGTAGCCTGTCTCAACTATTCCTATCTCTCTGCCTTCCTCCGATATCACCTTTTGAGGACAGAGATAGGAGCAGGCGCCGCAGCCGTGGCATAGCTCCGGGAAGACAAGCACTATATCCTTGACCACAGCGATAGCCTTGTAGACGCAGACCTTGGCGCACTCGCCACAGTAGTTGCATCCTATCTTGTCCACCCTGGGCACTAGGATGCACACAGGCTTGCTCTGGGTAATGGTGGGCTGCAGAAGCACGTGCACATTCGGCTCCTCGACATCGCAGTCCACAATCTGCACATGCTTACCCAATGACAGGGCAAGACTGGTGGCGACCAGGGTTTTGCCTGTTCCACCCTTTCCGCTGGCAACGGAGATTATCATCTTATTCTCTTATCATCTTCGTGCCGCACTGTGGACAGCTAAGGTTGTAGCACGGAACACCCCTTTGATGGACCACCTTTGCCCCACAGCTAGGGCAAACACAATTTCCAGCAGGCCCTGCACCCGGGCGATTCCCGCCCATCCTCCCGGCGCCCCTAACGCCTTTTACTTGACCTCTTCCTGTTCCTGAACCGCTGCCCCAAGGGGGTCCCGTTCCATCTCCTCTAGGCATGAAACAACCTCCCGATTGATTTTTTATCATTCAAATGTCAGTTGACTGCCTGCGTTATTTAGAAAAAAGCTCTCGCTGAACTCCTTTGCCAGAGCTGCAGAGGCATTAAAGCCGGTGCAATGGGATACACCCAGTCTTTGTAGTCTAAGCTCCTTAAGTTCGCTGGCAGTGTTTTGAATGCGCTCTGGAGAAGCCACCATAAGATGTGTACCGCCGATAATTGTATGTATATACTCTCCTCCCATGAGTTTCTGGACATGCCTGACGGTATTGATAATGCCGCGGTGTGCGCACCCGGTAATCAGAACCAAACCCTCAGTTGTCTTCACCACTATGGCCAGGTCATCTGTCAGCGGGTCTGGTACTATATTGTTGCCTTTTTTCACAAATAACCTGTCATCAATCGTTTCGTAATCCGTGGTCATTTCGACCTCGCCCGTAGTCATAATGTCATCGCTTATCTTGAAGGGCTTTGTTGTAAGAGTGAACGAAGCTCCAAGACTTTCGAGATCTTCTTTCATATAAGGTATCCCTGCGTAGCGACTTATCTCACCGTAGACAACATATTTCGGTATCCAGATATCAGGATGGGCTATAACCTGCACCTGTTTTCTCACCCTTCTCAGCACATCTCGCAAACCGCCGGTGTGGTCTCCGTGAGCGTGGCTGAGCACAATTGCATCGATTGTGGAGAAGTCAATTCCCATGAGGTCAGCGTTGTACACCGCCGAGGTGCTCAAACCTGTATCGAGCAGCACTCTGGTGCTATCCGTCTCCACCAGGATGCTCAGTCCCCACTCGCCGAGAAATCCAAGTTGAGCAGTGTTTTCACTGAGGGTAGTGATTCGTACAGTCATTCGCTGCCTCCGGTCATTCTTTTCTCCTTTAAGTTTTGGCTTTCTTTTCAAGCTGATTGAGCCGAACCATCACCTCGCTCAATTGCTGCTTTAGCATCTCAGATTGGGTTTTAAGTTCCCCTATCTCATGCTCAACGGTGGGAGACGGTTGTGCTCTGGTAGTTTCTATGCCTTTGCTCCTCCCGCGTCCCATCCCGAAGTGAGCGCTAACACTGGGCCCAAATGACTTCTTGTATTGCCCTGATTTGTACCCTTCAACAACATCTTTTATTTTCCCCGATACCTCCGTGATTACCTGAATCCCTGCTGCTGTAAGAGTCTGATAGGCATTGGGGCCGCAGTGGCCCGTAAGCACCGCCTGGACTCTTTTTTCGGCCACGGTTTGGGCACTGGCTATTCCAGCTCCACCTGAAGCCATACCACTGGTATTTTCTACTGCTTCGAACTTCATTGTATCGGGGTCGATAATCACGAAATACTGGCACCTGCCGAACCGTGGGTCCACCTCGGCATCCAGGCTGGGCGCTGTTGCCGAAATCGCTATTTTCAAGGCACACCTCCTCTAATGGGGGCAGGCGTGCTGGATTTGAATCCCTGCCCCATTAACTACAGCGCAATTCGCTATTATTTTTCTTCTTTCTCCAGTTCCTTTATTCTGGCCTCGATTCCATCGAGTCGTGATTTTACGGCGTTTGCTTCTTCTTTAAGGAATCCCATTTCATCTTCTCGACTCATCTCGGGGTAGGGTGCACCCCGGTCGCCCCCATAGTAGGGAGGGGGCGGAGGGGGAGCGTAACCGGGCCCCGCGTAAAATCCGGGATACCAGCATCGGGGCATTCCTCCTCTTCCTCTACCTACGTAGGGCCAGGATGGAGATGCACCTCTGAAACCGAAGCCCATTCCATACCCGTATCTGTAAGGCATTTCACTCACCTCCTTACTGATTTATGGTGGTTCGTCACCACCACGCATATGGCGCTTGGTAGCCGTAATTGCTACCCTGACTGTAAGTCTGTGGCGGTGGCTGCGTGGGAGTGTAACCGCTGCCATATGACCACCAGCGGCGCGGTAGCCAGCGATAGAAGCGGCAGAATGGATAAGGATTGCCGCGCCCCATACCAAAGCCGCGACCAAAGCCCATGCCTCGTCCCATGCCTAAGCCTCGACCGAGACCAATACGACGTCCCATGCCTACGCCTACGCCACCCCAACCTCTTCCGAATGGCATTTCACTCACCTCCTTCCCTTGGGCACTAGCCTGTGCCTGCCTCTTAATTCGAATGAATCGTGGCTCTTTCACTGCCTCATAAATGGCACCAGCCGCACAAACTTCAAGACAGTTGCCACATTCTTCGCATACTCTGTGGTTGATTACAGCCTTCTCTCCCATGAGGTCTATAGCTCTTTGAGAGCAGACTGCGACACATGCTCCACAACCGTTACACTTTTCAGCATCAATACGAAACATGTTTCACCTCTTCATGGTGAGAAGCCGGACTCCTTTCATTTGACGAAAAGTGGAGCCTTGGCTGACGTGGCGCAGCACTGTTTCGGGCTCAATGACTTTTGTGCCAGAGATAACATCTATTCCGTAATCAAAGAGTATCGGCGAGAGCGGTGTGCTTGGTCCCAGGACAATGACCAAAGCATTTGGTTCACAGAGCTTGAGCAGGTCTTCAATAGTGTGGTTGACAAAGGCACTCCCTGTGATAGCTACCACATCTGCTTTAGGAATAATATTTTGGGCCTCGTTTTCCGCTAAGTCGCTCTCTCTGGGGTGCTTCTCAATTACATAGAGTTCTTTTGTTGTTTCGCGAAGCCTATTAACAAATGGGAAATGTCCCACGATTGCTACCCTTTTACCACTGCCCTTTTCCTGTATAAGTTCAGCGGCATTGAGGTCAATGCACCGGCTTTCCTCTATCTCAATGAGGGAGTTTATAGTTGCGATACCTATTGCTGCCTCCAACTCGCTCTCCGAACGGGCCATTCGGGCCAGCCCGAGAGCAGATTTTTCCATCAGGTGCCCCGCATCTTTCACTGGAGCAGGGAGATCGGTATTGTGGTGGTCGGGAGCGTGCGGCGTTGATGCAAGCCCGCAGTTACGGGTTAGCACCGCTGTCCAGAAGGCTCCCAATCGTATTTCTTTTACCGTGGCTTGATAATCAAGAACGGTGAGCAAGTTATTGATGATTTCCAGACTCACAATTGTCGGCCCTTCCTGCCGCGGCGGAATCTAGCGCGTCCCCTCATGCCAAAGCCCAATCCGGCCACTGGTTGTATTTCAGGACTATTACACTCTGGACACAACGAGGGTGCACCAGCCACCATTTCCTCGAAAGGCACATCCCATTCATGGCCCTGTGTGACACATCGGAAGCGACGCATCGCCATCTCAAAGTCGCCACCCTCGATCCGAATCGCCTTGCCATTGAGCAGAGCATCGGCTAACTTCCTCCGGGCAGATTCCAGCACTCTATGGAAGGTGGGCCGCGAAATTCTCATTCTTTGAGCGCACTCTTCCTGCTCCAGGCCTTCTAGATCTTTCAGTCGTATTGCCTCCACTTCCTCGATTGCAAGATTAACCTCCTCCAGAGAATAAAGGGGGATTCCTGCCGGTTTGAAATATGTTACGGAAGGTGTGAAATCAACTCGGCGGCACTTTGTAGGTCTTGGCATATAGTTGACACCTTTCAAATTGTAATAATGAACATATGTCCATAATTAAATATATCATTGTAATGCATATTTGTCAAGGTTATGGGATTGCTTTGTCCCTCCAAAAGAAGGACAAAGCAATGACACGCAGAGCAGCGAAAAGAGGGAGCTCGTCCCGCCTGCCGAAGGGCGAGCCCCGCTAGCATCTTCAAAGCCTAAGCTTACTTCAGTGAGTAAGCGCCGTGTTTCTCGGGTGGGAAGTAATCGCCAGGCAGATAGGTTGCACTCTTGGCGAACTTCTTCGGGTCGTACTCCACCAGCTTGAGTGCCTTCCTCTTGGCATCGATGTGGGCTATGGCATCTATCACAGCCTTCTTGTGATCGGGCTCGAAGTAGAAGGATGCACCCACCTTTTGCTTCCAGCCATCGGTTATTAACTTGGTGACTTCGGGGCTGCCACCAACCGGTGAACCTACACCCATCCACGTGGTAACGCCTGAGGCTACGAAGTAAATACCGATGGATATAGCCTTCTCAGACATCCACTCCGGAGCAAAGCCTGCCACAGGCAGGTCGCTGATATCCTCGCCCAGGCCGCCCTCGCAGGCAGACTGAGCAAGTACGGTCAGGATACGCGTATTATCCACGCAGGAGCCCATATGCAGCACCGGCGGGATACCGATAGTCTGGCAAATCTCCTTCAATCCGGGGCCGCACTGCTCCATAACCTCAGGAGTAAGCAAGCCAGCCTTGGCGCAGGCTATAGCGTTGCATCCAGTGGTAACCACCAGGATGTCGTTCTTAATCAACTCCTGAACAATGTAAAGGTGCGGGTCATCGTGAGTTACTCTGGGGTTGTTGCAGCCGACCACGCCGGCAGCGCCGCGGATACGACCCGCCATGATGGCATCGTTCAAGGGGCGGAAGGACTCGCGCAGGCTGCCCCCCAGCATATAGGCAATATACTCATGTGAGAAGCCGGCGACCAGGTTGTCCTGTATGTCGGGGATGTGCACCTTGCCGCGCTTGGGGTAGTTATCTATAGCCATGCGGAGAATCATCTTGGCGATCTCCATAGCCTTATGCTCGTTGAACTCGATGTGGGTAGCGCCTTCAATCTTTGCCTTGGGGGAGGTGGTGATTATCTTGGTATGATAGTTCTTGGCAACTTCAACCAGACCCTGCATGATGCACTGGATATCCACCACCATAGCATCCACAGCCCCGGTAAGAATTGACAACTCCTGAGCCAGGAAATTGCCCAGCAGAGGCACGCCCTGCCGCATCAGGACTTCGTTGGCAGTGCAGCAGATGCCCGCCAGGTTCACACCCTTGGCTCCCTTAGATTTGGCGTAACTGATAATCTCAGGGTCGTTTGCCGCCGCTACGATCAACTCGGAGAGGGTAGGCTCGTGGCCATGTATCACCACGTTTACCTCGTCCTCACGGAGCACGCCGAAGTTAGACCCTGAAGCTATCGGGCCGGGGGTGCCGAAGAGTATATCGCTGATGTCAGTGCTGAGCATGGAGCCGCCCCAGCCATCAGCCAGAGCAGTCCGCATAGCCTGGTCCATAATATGTTCAGCATCCTGGTCAACACCCATATGAGTACGGTGCATTATTTCTACAATTTCGCGGTCAACGCCTCGAGGCGCGATACCCAGTTTTCGCCAGATGGCCTGACGCTTAGCAGGAGCCCTGCTGACATAAATCAATTCGCCTGATTGTCTGCCGAATTCTCCAAGTGCCTTCAGGGCGACATCTTTGGCAATTTCATTCTGAGCCTTTCCATCTACGGGCACGCCCAAGTAACCAGCTACTCTATGCAGCTTCCTCACATCCTTGACACAGTAGTCCGGCGCCTCGCCTTCGGCAGCAGCCAGCAGCGTCAAAGCCATGCCACGGCCGTGGTCGGAGTGGGCAGCCGCCCCGCCTGCGCACATACGAGCTATATTTCTGGATGATACAGTTGACTTTGTTGCCCCACAGATACCAACCGTTGTCTTACCTGTTAAGCGGCACGGGCCCATAAAACAAATCTTGCAACAATTGCCCTCGTGTCCGATAGGGCAGGGCTTGGTTTCATCAGCTCGCTTGAAAGCCGTGGAAACACCTTCGGCTTCAGCCTTCTTCAGCATTTCGACTACTACCGGGTCTATGCTCTTTTTGTCAGACATTTTTACTCCTTTAGCTTAAGGTATTTGGCTCGTAATTCACCATTTTTGTGTTACTACATGCCGAGAGGCATGTAAATCACTATTTGCAATACAATCACAAGCGTCTACAAAACTCTTTTCAGCCCCCTGTATCCCCCAAGATTGGGGGAACCTAAGTTTGGGGGATACCCACAGCCCCCGCGGGAGGTATCCTGCACATTTTTTCAAACCCTATATTACGGAAGATTCTGACTTATCCTCCTTATCACCTCTTTGTTGCTGTCGTAAATTACTATCTCCAGCGGCATCTGTCCAGGCAGTGTGTGTGTAGCGCAAGCCATGCACGGGTCGTAGGCGCGGAATGCCATCTCAACCATGTTTAAAAGGCCTTCGCTGGCAGCCGTACCTTTCTTAATCAGGCCTTGGGCTGCCTTCTTGATTGACATCTGCATGGCCGGATAGTTATGTGCTGTGGCCACAATCAAGTTCACTTTTGTGGCCATACCGTTCTTGTCTGTCTGGTAGTGGTGAATAAGGGTACCTCTAGGTGCCTCCACGATACCTACGCCTTCATCGGGCGTAGCTGTCGGAATATTGCGCACCTTAGGGTCTGTTATCTCCTTATCCCTGCATAGCTCCAGTAGCCTCTCGGAGGCGTACATCAGTTCAACCAACCTCGCCCAGTGGAATGCCAGCGTGGCATGAACGGGCTTGCCTCCGAGCGTCTTGAATAATTTCTCGTACTCGGCTTGGGCCAGAGGGGTTGTCATTCCATCGGCCACATTGAGCCTTGCCAGCGGGCTGACCCTGTAAACGCCGCTTTCCTTTCCTTCGGTAAATCCTTTCCATCCTACTTTCTTTAAGAAGGGGAACTTCAGGTAGGACCAGGGCTCTGTATGTTCGGCTACGTACTCCAGGTACTGAGAGGGCTTGAACTTGGAAACCTCTTTGCCATCCGGGTCGACTACACGTATGTCGCCGTCGTAGAAGTTCACCTTGTTATTGCTGTCAACCATGCCCATGTAGTAGCTCTTCATGGTGTAGATGTTGCCTGTGATTAGATTCAGGTAGTCCTTGTTAGCCAGGACAACATCGCCAAATAGCTTCAGGCTGAATTTGCTGAACTCGACACAGGACTTGGCCTTTTCCTCAAAATCCTTCCGTTGTTCTTCTGTTATGGGTTTGCTCATACCGCCCGGTATGCCACCTATGGGGTGAGTTGCCTTGCCGGCGATGGAGGCCTGGATACTCTGGGCGTAAGCGCGGTGCTTTATCACCTCGCCGCCGATCTGAAGCCCAACCTTAGAAATCACGCCTAGTATGTTCCTCTGGGCTGGGTCGCTGGTGGGACCCATAACAAAATCAGGGGCAGCCAGGGCATAGAAGTGAGCGATATGGGAGTGAATCATGTGTGAACAGTAGAACAGCTCCCTCAGCTTCTTCCCCGCCGGCGGGGGGTCAACATGGAACACAGCGTCTGTGGCCTTACACGAGGCCATGTGATGCGCGCCGGGTCAGACACCGCAGATACGAGGTACTATCCTGGGTATCTCCTCAGCAGGCCTGCCTTCGCAAAACTTCTCGAAGCCACGAAGCTCAGGTATCTGGAGGTAGGCATTGGCGACACCCCCGCTGTCGTTGAGAAAAATCTCTATCTTGCCATGTCCTTCCAGCCTGGTTATGGGGTCTATAGTAACCTTTTTCATCCTGTCCTTCCCTCTAGTGCTTCTGGGAGTGTTCTCTCTTCAACATCGAGCTTGACAACACGAACCTCTAGAATGTGCCTGCGGAGTCAATCACCTTGTTCACCATCTTGGTAATATCTTCCTCACTCTTGGCATCGTAAATCGAAGGGATTGAGCTAGCCAGCTTTGCACCCTGGTCAGCTACCTCGGCCGGAGGGCCAAAGCAGCCGCGGCAGGCTATGTTAACCTTAACGCACAGCGTGCCACAGACACCCTTGGTAGCGGAGCCCATACACAGTACTTCCTGCTCCAGGCCTTCCAGATACTTAAGGCGGATTGCCTCCACTTCCTCGACCGTAAGATTAACCTCCTCCAGAGAATAAAGGGGGATTCCTGCCGGCTTAAAATGTGTTACAGAAGGCATGGAATCGACTCGGCGCCACTTTATCGGTCTAGGCATATAGTTAATAACCGTTCAAATTGTAATAATGGACATACGTCCATAATTAAATATATCATTGTAATGCTGATGTGTCAAGGTTAGAATAATCCAAGTGTTTCCTGCTCAAGCAATGCAAAATTCTGTTTTCGTAGTGAAGTAGGGTTTAATTACTTATGATGAAAGTGCAAGAGTTCGAATACAGAAAGGACCTTGTAAGAGAGCACCTTTGTAAATTTACTAGGAAGGCGTTTCAGTTACTTCCCAAGCCTGATAGCCCTTATATTCTCGATGTGGGGTGTGGCTCTGGCGTCTCTACCATAGAACTGGCTGCATTATGTGATGGTCAGATAGTAGCTCTGGATATCAATGAACACGCTCTTGATAGACTTGATGCGAAAATAAAAAAGGCGGGGCTTTCTCACCGTATGAGAACTCTTAAGTGCTCGATGTTAAATATGAACTTCTCAAGTGAGAGCTTCGATATAATCTGGTCCGAGGGCTCTATATATGTAATCGGTTTCGAAAGAGGACTACGGGAGTGGAAACGGTTCCTCAAGCCAAAGGGATTCCTTGTGGTACACGATGAAACTGGCAATATAAAGGAGAAACTGAAACTGATAGCATCGTTTGGATATAATTTGATTGACTCCTTTATACTAGATCAAGATGTCTGGTGGACTGAATACTGCGTTCCACTTCAGAAGCTGATCGATGAGATGCGTCCACAATGTGCAAGTGAGCCCAAGGCGCTTGCCTTACTGGACGAGAACCAGAGGGAGATAGATATGTTCGAAGTGCATCCTGAACTCTACCATTCGACATTTTTCACTATGAGAAGAAGATAGGAACTAATATCAAAGCCAAGTCCTCTTTTTATATTCTCCGTATTTCGCATATTTCTCTTCCAATTCTTTTTCTTCTGACATACCCCAATATAAAAACTGCGGTATCCAGACGAGCGCAGATGCAAGAGTGAATAACGAATTCATAAATATGGGGAGACCGAGAACCCAGAGGATAAAGCCGTAATACATCGGGTGCCGTATTCTGGAATATATTCCATTTGTAACTAACCCCTGACCCTGACTTTCTATACCCATTAACTTCACGTGCGCAATTATGAAAAACAATATACCGATTATGAATAACGCTAAACCTGTATATCTCAACCAGCCTGTGAGATTCATTTCATACGGATCAATGAAAACCATGCCAAACCAGCCAAACCACAGAATAAACATCACGATGAACAATGTTTTTATTACTCTGCTATTCTCCGCCAACTCGCTTCCCCTGTTCTTCAACACGTAGTGTGAGGTGCGCATAGCGAAACCGATAAAACAGATTCCAAAATATATGTAGAAAACTGCTGTTCCCATAATCAGCTATGTCGACTTTGGTAATATTTGGTAATATTTATTGTCTGTGATTTCCTCTTGCGATTATCATTGTTCTTAAATATACTACCACAACAAATTAATAGATCATACGAGAAGGTCGCCATGTCGGTGCAGGAGCATACAGCTATAATAAATCGTCTTCTAGCAGATGGATGTCTGGAACCCCGACACCTTAATCAATGGTCAGGTAGTCTATGTTGTGAATTTGAGGCGACTCCCTGACTGGGTTTTCGACTCCCTGCCTGGGTGTCCTCGAGGAAGTCCATAAGATGGTAGAATTATCTGCCATTATTCACTACGGAGAGGAACTCTTCAGTAACCAGCTCAATAGCTTTTTTCCTGTATACTCGGCTAATATGCTCTCTCGACAGCCCCAGTCGTTTGCTTATTTCCCGGCAGCTTAGACCTTCTGCGTGCAGTCTGAGATAAATACATGCACGGGCGAGTTTGGGCTCTTCGCCCAGCTCCCTTGAAACCTTGTCTACACAAGCGAGAAGCACATCATGTAGCGCCAAACCACGGGGAAGCAGGTGACCATTGTACTGCCCGGCAGCCAGCTTCTTAATATGAATAAGCTTGGTCAGAGGACTCTTGTTAAGCGCAGTACGGTCACCAAGATTCCTAAGCGCATGCTCTAGCCGCTGCTCCCAGCCATAAAAGGGATCAGCGCTTTCCTGTAGTGTGCTCAGATTCATGTTATTGTCTTTGACACACTGTCTAACCATTGTGCTCGACCTAAGTGGCGAAAGGTAAACCCGTGAACATCTTTATAAGGTCCCGTTTTCAACTTCTAGTTTCGCTTTGTTTGCCTCTTTTTTCGAGGCAGTCGCGATATGCCCAGCCCCGCTGTACCGTATATACAGCAACCTCCTCTTTCCCTTTAGTTCTTGCGACCAACTTGGAAGTTAACCGTGGGGTTTGCCTCCTCATATTTGATGCGAGAAGGCGGCTTATTTTTCTGGCGCCTTTTCGTCTTGGTGTCCTGAAGCACGCTATTTGCCTCTCCTTGGCTTGATTTTCAGGTCTTTAATCCCTATTATAACTGAAGGTGTAGTTTGTATTTACGTTTGCAATTTTTGGGATTTACCTTTACCAATACAGTAATATTTTGGCTTTCTCTCATGTTAAAACGCTGTCAATAGTCGGAGGCGAAATATGGCCAAAAAACTGGGAGACCCAGACGTCATCCATGAACTTAAAAAGGAATACTTAAAGGAACATCTCGATAGCGTGAAAAGCATAGTAAAAATGTGGGCTCTCGATCTCAATGCTCCACCTCCTTTTGACCCGGTAAGTGGGCCATGGGGCTGGCAGTCAGCATATCGACCGAGGGCAGGGTTGTACCCGGATAATAACCATATGCTTAGGCAGCATGTACGTAGCCGCGCATTGTGGAGACATTATGCGGATTGGGAGACTAAACTGGATGACATCTGGAGTTTGACACAGCAATTGCGAAAAGAGGCGGTCGATATTCAAGTGGGGCAAGTGAAGGGACAGCAATGGAAACACAGCGATGATTATCTGAACGTAGCGTTATGGAAGGGTTTCGAAAAGGCGAACGGGCAAGATATTGAGCAGTCATACTTGGTGCCTAGTGACCAATTAGGGCTTGCCTACCTATCTTACAAGATAGAAATGGCGGCTTCGTCTGCAGAGCAACGTGCATGGATACAAAAGGGGCATTGGAGTCTTATTAATAAAATAGCAGAACTCAACAGGATGAAAGGACTGGTTGAGATATGGCGCGGGGTATCAGGCCTGTGCGAACAAATGCAATCAATAGCGTTCAGAATAGTGAAGTCGAACGATATTCTCTATCCATGCAAGTTCTGTCGGCATCTCTGGGGCAATCGGCCATAAGTTGCTAATCCACTGCAACTTGCCTGTGCCTCAGCGCTGGAGCGAAAAGCAATCGGCAGGAGTTCTGGCTATTGATACTCTTGGTGGGCGATGGAGGTCTCGAACCTCCGGCCTTCTGTGTGTAAATGTGATTGAAGCTGTGTTACCTCATACTGTAAAGTGTTATTCCTGCTTCAGAATGTGCCTCTTAAGTCTTACCATATACTGTAAAATGATGTGTCATGTCGCTAAGTTGAGCCAAGAGAAAGTAAGTGGTTCTGGCAGAGAGACAGTGAGTGGGGGTCTGCCATTGTGGTTGCTACAATCGAGCTGAGCTTGACAGCTAGTGGGGCAGACTTTATGATTCGGTAGGCTAGAAGTTCTGCAGAAGGCATGAAATATTGGGCGTATTAAGAATTCATTCTGCATAATTACTTGTTAGGCATTATTTATGCGGAAGAGATATCACAATAGTGAAAGGTAGGAGATGAGAGAGAGGAAATGACTCAGCAAAGCAACAGCGGGAAATTCTACAGTCCATTGGGAATCGGCGATTTCGCGAACTCAAACACCGCTAAGTATAAAGTGGTTAAGATACTGGCCCATGGAGCCAGGGGAATAACGTTGAAGGTGCAAGTAGACAAAGTCTTCGATGACAATTGGTGTTTTGGGCAGAAATTACAACTTGGGGACTATGCGGTTCTTAAATCTCCGACTTTCAATACTGTTGGCCTTGATGATGGTGAAATTCAAAGTTTTCTTAATAAAACAAGTTCAGAACCTTTCAGAGAAATATCTGCGCTTGCAAGGCTTGGAGGAATAAGCGGTGTAGCGAAAATCTATGATTCACTTGGTGTTCGGGTCAGATTTCGGACTATTGAAGGTCTCCTTAGTTGTCTCATCGAGGAGTTCATTGAGGGATACAATCTTGAAGATTACCTTGCCAGGACATATAGTCATCAGACAAAGAACAGTCGTTTTGTTGGGATTCAAGATGCGACACAATTCCTGCAATTGGCCGAAAAAATAACGCGTATTGTGAGTACCGTTCATCAAAATCGTGTACTTCACTTGGATATTTGGCCTCCAAACATTATGATAAGAGACGAAGAGCCCGTATTAATTGACTTTGGGGGTGCATTTTTTAGAGACCGCGATTTCGCACTTGAGGGACAGTGGGAGAGGCAGTCAGACATATATATGGCCCCCGAACGAAAAGGTGCGAGTGCGAGAAGGCTGGGTAGACGTGCTGATATCTATTCGCTTGGTGGAGTTTTCTTCAAAATGGCTACAGGAGAAGATCCACCAACGCCAATCCTTAACATAGATGTTTTGAAAAGAACAGTTGAAGATAGAATCAATATACAAAACCCGCAACTAACATCTGAGAATCCATTAATAGCAGATATTATTGCGAGGTGTCTTAGGGCCAATAAGGACTATCGTACGCGAGATGCAGCAACTCTGTTAGATGAGATTAGGATAGCTCGAGATGCGATGAGAGGGGGGTCTCTGGCACCTTTTAATGTCACTTTGGATAACTTGCGTGACAAAGGAATTGAACTTATTAATAGTAAACAGGACTTCTTCCATAAAGTGTTTCAATTGGAACTAGAACAACTTGATGCCAAGTTGGATGATGCTATGAGCGGAGCAGTAGATATTAGTGGAAATCATGACGAACTTGTTGGGTGCCTATGCAAATATCTTTCGGTTCTGGAAAAAGATGATTTGTTTATTGATTTTACTGTCCCATGGTTCTGGTTTGCCAATAACGCAGGCATCAATGGACGGTTCTTGTCAATGAACAAACTTCTAGCAAGAAAGGGAGTCAAAATTGACAGATTGTTCATGACCTGCAGTGAGGATAGAACTGCCCCTGAAGTTCAAGAAGTAATAAAAACGCATATTCGAGCAACAAAAGATAGCAAAAGAGAATCCTTTTCGACCACGTTTGTTGAAGTCGACAGCGGTATGAGAACTGACAAAGTACGCGAAGGATGGCATAGGAGCGTCATTATAAAAGGAGAAAAGCGGCCTATACTTGCGATGCCTGTATATGACGAGAACAAGAATCTCCGCACAATACGGTTTCTCAGTTCACAAAAGAGCCCCGATGATTTCATAAGGCTGCTTGACGAAATAAAAAGGGGTGCTAAACCCATTGATAGATGGCCTCGTATTCGGGCTTGATAAATACTGTCCAACAAGGCGTGGCAAACCCTAAGCCTATCCCACAGGAGTCTGAACTGTGCTGTTAGCCCGTGGAGCTTTTCATTTTTTAGCTTGCGTTCTTCTGTTGGTCAAAGCTATAATTAGCCAAACATCAACAAAGGTTCGGATTTTCCTGGCTCAGAGTGCCAAAAGGGATGAAAACGTCTACCGTAGGGCCCTCCTCTGGAAATTCAACAATCACCCATGTTGTTACCCTATTCTCCCCAAGACCCTCAATGTCAGTGGGCGACCATTACATTGCACCTTTTAGCGGTTTGTGACGCTTCCCAGGTCGAGTAGCCAAATCCTTCTCAAAAGTAGCTCAGTCTATAAACCATCCTCTGTAACTCACACCCGCAGCCGAAATGGCAGAAGTATGTTACTGTTGTGACCATATCTTGAAGAAAGCGCAGGCCGAGGGAAATAAAGCAGAACACAAAGGAAACAAGGCGGAAACTAAGGCGCCTCCATCATTCCGTAGCACAAGCATTCCCGGGGAAGCGGTAGTAGTTAAAATAATCCCCAAAGAATTTACCATGACCACTACGAAACCGTGGTCAGCCATGAAGGCTACCATAGAGAAATGGGGCTGGCCTCCAGACATATCCCCCAGCGACTGGCTGGATAAGTACCGCGAGATAACCTTTGAAACTCTTTCGAAAGCATTTTCACAAAGTAGGGGGAGAGAGCACGACAGCTCCCCGCCAGCCTGTGAAGTCCTAAGAGGAATGCAATAGGAAAGTGAGCAGATATTGCCCTGAAGCTACCCCGAAGCTGAACACCCCAAAAGAGAGGGAGAGAGCACAACAGCTCCCTGCCGACCTCTGCTTTCCTAATAGGAACCGAATAGGAAAGAGTGAGTCTTAGTGAGCCACAATAGCCGCCTGCTTACCTAAAATCTACTCGGTAGCTTCAAAAATCGAAATGCCATTTTGCCCTAAACCATGCGTATGTTTATTATTTGAGTCTTATCCCTGAACCCGTCTTTGTGAGCAACTATAGTATGGTTACCAGTAGTAGTGGCCATTATCTCGTAAGCCGTTACTGCTTATGGTAGCCTATGCGCTAGCTCTGAGGGCAGATATATTCCCATGCAATGCGTACTAGGATTTCAGGGATAGGACATAATGTTATGGAAAGAGGGGCGAAGCCCCCTTGACGAGGGTCTGGGGATGCCCCCCAAGATTGGGGGAATTGTCAGGGCGTTCACTAGAACGCCTCTACCTAGAGGGAAGCGGGTCGGGATGGACTTCCGCAGGGGCCTGGCCCTTTGCTGTGCTTTCCTTAAGGCTTGGACGGCAGCAGTCTCTGGTATTTTGGGAGTTGCTAAGATGTCACGAGATTTCTCAACTGCCTTTTCCTGCTTCCCTACAGGCTTTTCTTCAGATAGGGAGCCTTCTGCTTGGGAGTCGTTTTTTTCTTCTGCTTGGGAGCCTTCTGCTTCGGGAACCTCTGCTTGGGAGTCGTTTTTTGTTTCAGTCGGCAAGCTGCCTGCCAAAGGATTACCCGAAGGGAATAGCTTGGCAAACGCAACAGGCCCTATGGAGTTTTTGAAGGACGCGAAGTATCTGAGGATCGTGCTGCGTTTAATAGGATTGCCATAGGCTCGTATACCTTTGATATCGGGGTGACTGGGCGGTTTGCCTTGCGCAAACTGTTCGTATCTGCTTGCATCCTTACTAAGAAAGGTCGCCCCTCACGCGGGGCCAGGATTGCACTTTCTAGCGAATTAAATTCCGCAATCTCCCCTAAAGCACTACAATTCAAAACATTTGTATTTACAATACTTGTGTATGTTTAGGTATGGTTTGCGAAACTGAGGGGCATTGCTTTGAATCTTAGAGCTTGGGAGCGGTTGGTGGGCATGTGGTGAGTGTGGAGGCTGGGCTATAACTACGTTAGCATGATTGCACAAACTGGCTA
>Ga0307380_10002427_pt1 | contig 26590 bp, 20 predicted proteins | sample UN3MG_FD_202239 | JGI IMG/M metagenome (GOLD analysis project Ga0307380, IMG submission 202239) | Soil microbial communities from Risofladan, Vaasa, Finland - UN-3 | ecosystem: Environmental > Terrestrial > Soil > Coastal area > Acid sulfate soil | place: Finland: Risofladan, Vaasa | collected... | reverse complement strand
GCCACCGTCGGGAGGATGTCCTCAACACCGTGCGCGGAGTGACTGTCGAATACGGAGACATCCGCAATATCATCGCCGGCAAGGGCCGATATCTCAATGAGACCGACATATCGCAGAAGCGCCGCGTCTGTCTGCTCGGAAACACCGTCACCGAAAACCTGTTCCACGAGGAAGAGGCCGTGGGCCGCACCATCTTCATCGAGGGGATTCCTTTCACCGTCGTGGGAGTGATGAAGAAAAAGATCCAGACGAGCAACTTCAGCGGGCAGCCCGACGAGCACTGCGCGTTTATTCCCTGGACGACCTACTCGGCGCTTTTCGGTGACAAATATATCGGGAGCCTCATCTTTCAGCCCCGGAACCCTGCATACTCCAAGAAGATCATCCGTCTGATGCGGGAGGAACTTGGAGACCTGGTCGGCTTTTCGCCCGACGACAAAGACGCCCTGTTCGTTTGGGACTGGACCGAGTTCGAAAAATCGTTCTCGATTTTCTTCCTGGCTTTCAATATTTTTCTCGGTGTGATCGGCTCCTTCACCCTGCTGGTCGGAGGTGTGGGAGTGGCGTCCATCATGCTGGTCGTGGTCGAGGAACGCACCAAGGAGATCGGGATTAAGCTGGCGGTGGGGGCGAAACGGCGGCATGTCCTCTGGCAGTTCTTTGCCGAGTCCCTGGTGATCGTCCTGTTCGGAGGCGGATTGGGCTTCCTTTTCGCGGCCCTGGTCTTGAAAGTCATCCCGGTCGAGAAGATCGAAGACTTTGTCGGAAATCCGCAGATCAACCCGGCCATAGGTGTGGCCACGGTCCTGATACTCCTTGCCATCGGAATCGTCTCGGGCCTGATGCCGGCCCGGAGGGCCGCTTCCACGAATCCCATCGAGGCCCTGAGGAAATAAGCCATGCGCGCCCAGCTCCTCCGCTACTTTGCCAAAGAGTTGCGCAAGCGGAAAAAGAAGACTGCCCTGATCACCTTCGCCATTATCTGGGGAACCCTGTCCATCCTGCTCCTGATGTCCTTCGGCCGCGGTCTCAGCAACTCTTTCCGCATCAGCTTCAAGGGCCTTGGCGATAACCTCATCATGGTCTATCGTGGCCAGACCTCCAAAGATTATCAGGGGCTTCCCAAGGGGAGGCGCATCATGATCTATCCCAGGGATATCGCCCTCCTGTCGGCGCTCATCCCGGAGATCGCCCTGATCTCACCCGAATCCAATGACTACTTTACGATCAGCGTAAGAGGCCGCGAAACCAACCGCAACGTCTGCGGCGTCGGGCCGGCCTTCGGAGTCATGCGCTCCATGATCGCGGAAAGCGGCGGGCGTTTCATCAACGAGGAGGACGAGCGCTCCGCCCGCCGGGTGGCCTTCATCGGCTGGAACATGGCCGAGAACCTCTTCCCCGGAGAGAACCCCGTAGGAGAAACCATCGTCGTCAACCGTGTGCCCTTTACGGTGATCGGCGTCATGAAGAAGAAGCTTCAGAGCTCCGCCTACCAGGGCTTTGACGCTGACCACGCTTATATCCCGCATAGCACTTTCTCCCGCATTCACACTCAGCTTTACATCGACCGCATTCATGTCCAGCCGAAGCAGCGCGAGGACAACCAGTTCGTGGAGGAGCGCATCCGCCGGATCCTCGGCCGGAAATACCGCTTCGACCCGGAGGATGACTACGCCCTGGGGATCTGGAATACGATCGAGCAGGCCGAGGTCGCCGGAAAGGCTTTCCGGGGCATCGAGATCTTCCTGGGCCTCATCGGGGGCCTGACCCTGCTCATCGGCGCCGTCGGCGTCACCAATCTCATGTACGCCTTGGTCAAGGAACGGACGCGCGAGATCGGGATCAAAATGGCCCTGGGCGCCCGGCGCCGCCATATCATCCTTCAGTTCCTGCTGGAAACGGTGTTCATATTTTCCAAAGGAATGTTCTGGGGAACGGCCATTGCCTATGCCATCGTGCGCCTGACGCGGCTCGTCCCCATCAGCTATGAGCTTTCCGGTATCCAGACCTACCTGCTTCGGCCGATCTTCTCCCTCGACATCCTGCTCATCTTCCTGGTCGTCTTAGGGACTCTTGTTTTCTTCTCGGGTATCTTTCCGGCCGTGCGGGCTTCCCGTCTGAATCCGGTCGAGGCGCTTCGGTATGAATAGGAGACAGCGATGATCGAGATGGAGAATATCAGCAAAGTTTACAGGATGGGGGAGGTCCGGCTGGAAGCCCTGAAGGAGATCTCCCTCAGGATCGAACCGGCCGAGTTCATTTCGATCATGGGCCCTTCCGGGTCGGGCAAATCGACACTGCTGAACATCATCGGCTGCCTGGATACACCAACCGCCGGTTCCTACTTTCTCGAAGAGAAAAACGTGGCCGGCCTCGGCTTCGACCAGCTCTCCACGATCCGGAATCGGAAGATCGGCTTCGTCTTCCAGAATTTCAACCTGCTCCCTTATGCCACGACCTACGAAAATGTGGAGCTGCCCATGCTCTTCAACGGCCGGTCGGGGAAAAAACGGCGGCAGCGCGTCCTCGAGCTCCTGGAAATGGTCGGCCTCGTCGACTGGCAGCATCACCGTCCCAGCGAACTCTCGGGCGGCGAACAGCAGAGGGTAGCCATCGCCAGGGCCCTGGCGAACGATCCTTCGATGATTCTAGCCGATGAGCCGACGGGCAACCTGGACTCGAAAACCGGCGAGGAGATCATGGGGCTCTTCGTCAAGCTGCAACAGCAGGGGAGGACCATCCTCATGGTCACCCACGACACCAACATCGCCGCCTACTCCCAGCGGACGATCCGCCTGCTCGACGGCCGCATCGTCTGACCCGGTTTCCATTCGCTCTGGCTCCCGACGCCAGTGATATCTGGGGCCTCTTCCCTCACTCATGCCGCAGGGCGTGGACCGGGTCCGCAAGGGCCGCCCTGATCGAGTGCCAGGCGGAGACGAGGACGGCGATGGCGATGGTCACGAGGACCGGAATAATGAAAAACCAACTGCGGACGGCGATCCGGAAAGGGTATTTATTGAGCCAGCCGTTGATGGTGAAAAAGGCCAAGGGGAGGGCCACGGCGTTGGCGACGAGGACCAGCTTGATGAAATCCTTAATCAGGACGGCCAGGATCTCGCGCCAGGTGGCGCCCAGGACCTTGCGGATGCCGATCTCCTTGGTCCGGCATACGGCGTTGAAGAGCGATAGCCCGAAGAGGCCCAATCCAGCGACGAATATCGCTACCAGGCTGAAGACGCCGAACATCTTGAGAAAACGGATGTCGGAGCCGTACTGCTTGCCGTAGTTATCATCGAGATAAAAGTACTCGAAGGGATTCCCGGGATAGAATTCGTCCCAGAGGGCCTGGACCCGGGTGACGAGCCCGAGGGGGTTGGGTGTCTTGACCTTCAGGGAATAAAGCCCGTTGTTGCCGGGATTGAAGAGGAACACCAACGGCTCTAGGATCTGTTTGAGGGATTCCTGGTGGTAGTCGGCGAGGACCCCGAGGACCTGGAAGGGAGTTTGGGTCCGATAGATGAACTTGGTGTCGATGGCGCTCTCCGGAGTCGGGTATCCCAGTTGGCGCCGCGCGGTGTCGTTCATGATTACGGTCGAGCGGTCGCTGGGGAATTCCTTAGAAAAAACCCGCCCGGCCAGGAACTTGAAGCCGAACATATGAAAAAAGGTTTCGTCGACCTGGATCTCGTAGACGTCGATCGTGGCCTCGTCGGGGAGATCGGCTTTCCGTCCCTCGTTGATCATGCCGACGTCGTCTCCGGGGACGTAACTTGACCTGGCGACTTCGAGAACGCCCGGTATTTTTTTGAGTTCCGTCTCGAACGCTGCCACCCGGGATTCAAACTCATTTCGGGTCGGGTCCCGGATGACCAGGGGCCTCTCGACGACCAGTGTTCTTTCAATATCCACGCCCAGGTCGGACGTCATCATGTGGGAGATCTGCCGGTAGACAGTGAGCGTGGCCGCGATCAGCGCCGCCGAGATCATGAACTGGAAGACGACCAGGGCCCGGCGGAGGACTTTTCCCCGGGACCGGGGGGTGGCATTTTCCTTGAGCACAGAGACGGGATTGAAAGAAGCGAGGACAACGGACGGATACAGCCCCGAGAAAAAAACGCCGCAGAGGAGCACGGCGGCAAGACCGGCCCAGAACCGCACGTCCTGCCAGAGGAGGAAATGGTCCGGGGTTCCAGTGAAGCCGCTGAACGCCTGCAGTAGGCTGGCGGTGGCGATGAAGGCCAGAACCAGCGCGGCGGCGTTGATGAGCACCGATTCGGTCATGAACTGGCGGATGAGCTGGCCGCGCCCCGCGCCTGCTACCTTGCGGATTCCCACTTCCTTTGTCCTTTCCAGGGAACGGGCCGTGGCCAGGTTGACGTAATTCGTCCAGCCGATGACGATGACGAGGAGGGCGACGAAGAGGAGGATCTTGACCGCGGCTCCACTCCCGTTTTCGGAGGCCTCGGCCACGAATGACGAGGTGAGGTGGATGTCCTTGAGCGGCTGGAGGTGGTACATCTCCCAGAAGCTCTCCGGCCGGTTGACCTCTTTCTGTTTCAGGGCGACGAATTCGTCGAGCTTGGCCTGGAGGGCGGCGAGATCTGTCCCTGGCCCGAGGCGAAGATAGCTGTAGAACCCCCAGAGAATCCAGGAATTGTTGACCATCTCGCCGCGCTGCTCGAGCGTCGGCCAGGAAACGAGGAGGTCGAAGTGGAGATGGGAGTTGGAGGGCACATCACGCATGACCGCCGTGACGCTGTAATCGACCCGGCCGTTGTAGGAAAGGGCCTTCCCGACGGCATCTTCGTCCCCGAAAAACTTTTTGGCCGTCGACTCGGTGAGGACGATGGAGTTGACCGCGGCGAGGGGCGTTGCCCGGTCTCCGGCGACGATCTCGAATGAAAATATGTCAAAGAAGGAATTCGTCGCGGTAAAACAGTCGTTCATCCGGAAATGCTTGTCCCCGTAACTGTAGATCCCCCGCGAACCGGCCCTGGCGAGCTTGGCATAATCCAGGACCTCGGGGAACGCCTCGGTGACGGCCCGAGCCGAGGCGGCCGAGGAATCCGCCCGGGCGCCTCCCCGGAGCCGGCAGATGTTGTCCAGGTTCTCGTGGTAGCGGTCAAAGGAGAGTTCGAAGACCGCGTAATGCAGAATCAGGAAACAGACGGTCATCCCGACGGCGAGGCCGAGGATGTTGATGACCGTAAACGTTTTGTGTTTGAAAATCGACCTCAAGGCGATGCGGAGATGGTTCATAAACATGACCGGACATTCCTTGCGACGAACTGATGCCGGCCGGCCGCAGGAGCCGGCCGCACGACGGTCAGAATATCAGCCGGGTTTTTCGATGTCAACGCGGGGGCAGCAAGTAAGCGCAAGCAGACATCAAACTTGAGCAGCCAAATAGATCAGGAGATTCAGCTATTTGCCGAATTGGAATCCGACATTGAGGATCGGGCTGTTAAAGCCACTGTTGTTTTCTCTGTCCGTGATCGGAAGGCTGATACCGGCCTGGATTCTGACAATCCCGGAAATGCTCAGGATTATCTCTGCCCCCGGCTCAAGTATGTAGAAGACCGATCCGCCCTCTGCGCTTCCTGACCCGACGAGAGCCGTGATCCTCCAATGCAACTTTTTTTCCGGATTAATGACATAGGCAAAAGTGAAGCCTCCATAGCCGGGCAGTCCCGGACCTCCTCCGGCGAAGTTCGATTTTCCGTATCCGGCCAGGCCGACAGCGAAGACGTTTCCGAATGTCAACCCGGCTCCCCCTCCCAATAGCAGATAGGTTGCGCCGTTCGACCTCATTGTTTTTGAGTCAAGGTCACCGAATAGGTGAACGCCGGATTTTTTCATGAGGAGGGTTTCCCTCTGGATCTGTTCGGAACGGGCTCCTCGTGGGGTGGTGTATATTTTATCAGACCTTGAAAACTCGCCGGGACCGAGCCGGAAGTCTGAACCGCTCTGTAGCTTGATCCTGGATTCAAAAACCTGCCCTTCCACAAGGTTGATTACCCTGTATTCCCCTTCCTCAAGGCCGAGTTCGATTTGCCGGCCCGCGGGCTTGGTCAGCTCCACCACGAGCGAGTTTTTTCGGTCGTGGATGAAAATTCTTCCCGAAATTTCGGGCCCTAAAACCAGCCTGACCGCGCCCTGCCGGATATCTGTTATGACGACATCTCCGGTGCCGGACATCTCGATGTCATAGTAGGGGTGTTGAGGCCCACTCGTGGTCTTCGTGGTTTCCGCCAGGGTTTCATTGAAAGTGAACTGATAGGCCTCGTTAAGGGTCACCCGTCCGTCCTGGGTCAGGTCGGCGGCCCCTCGTATTCCAGAAATCAGGTAGTGAGTGAAAAAAGAGCCTCCCAATAGATCGGACTCCTGGGAAGCCTCGGTGGCAGAACTCGAGGTCATGAATGCATAGCCCTTCATATCGTAGGCCTCGTCCACCAGGAACGGCATTTTCTTCTTTCCCCCCTTCAGCCTGGCGAACGCTCCGGAGAGGCAGGAATCGAGGATGGCGATGTGGACGTCTGCGGGGAAGGTTTGTATGGTTTGACGGAAATCCTCATAGGAGAGCTTCTCGTCACCCAGCAGAATATTCCCCTCGTCCGAATGTCCGGAGTAGTAGAATATGACCTCAACCCGGCTGTATTCTGGTCTTTCCCTTTCCATCCTGGACAGGAGTTTTCCCATTTCTGTGTAAAAGGTCTTCACGTCGGGATCGAGAAGCAACAGGTTGTCCTCCTCCATGACACCGCCCAAGTCCTGGAGAACCTGAGACATCGCTTTCGCATCGGCGATAGCGTAACGGAGCTTGACACGGTCCTTTCCGCCATTGTTCGCCCCCATGACCACGGCGTATCTTTTGATGATGTTCCTGTCCTGTTCCTGAGCCTTATCTTGTGCATAGAGCGTGGACCTGGTGAAGAAGATAGCGATCAAAATAGCGATCAATACCAACAAAAGAATATCTTTTTTAGTCATTCTGCTTCTCCTTGTTCAAAAGGATGGAAAACTGCTGGCAAGATTCGGGGAGCTTGAGGTTATCCGTTCTCGCCAACGCGGGGGATCGCGCGAGTGCCTCCGCTATTTTAAGAACCTCCTCGACGTTGATCTCCTCCAGCGCCGTTATGAAGAAAAACCGTTCGAAATCTGGGGCGTTGTCGAGTTCATAGGCAGAAGAGAGCAGGTTTTTTCTCTCCTGTTCGAGAAGGGAGGAGCCGTCTCTGCTCTCCGGATAGTGCAGGGTGACAATTCCGTCGCCGTCGATGGAGAGGATGACTCCGTGGGTCATTCCGGCGGGGGCATAACCAAGCTGGAGAAGATCTCCCGCCTTAGCTTGATCCCGGTTGTGCAGAAGTTCGATTTCGCTGTTGCTTTTTCTGTAGATGATGACCTGCGTCTTTGTTAAATCGAGAGATTCCTCTCCCTTGATGCGTGTAGAACCAGGGCCGGTCGGGTCCTTAAAAAAGACGACGAAAACCAGGATCAAAGCAGAGACCAGGACGGGGGTGGCATAGAGAAGACGTTTCAGGGTGAAGGGTCTTGTTCTTTCTCTGATCCGGGCTCGTTGCCTGTTTTCTTCATACTTCTTCAGGATTTCTGGGAGCATGGTTTCGAGGGGGTGCTGCTCTAAAACCTCGATATTGGCTTGTTTGAAGTCATCGATCTCCTTATCGAGATCAGGACTTTTGTGGATGAGTTGAGAGATCTCTTCCATCCTGGAGGGCGGAAGCTCGCCGAGAAGATAGCGTTCAAGTTCCCAGGTCTTTATCTGTTTATTCGTCATAGTAGATCTCCCTCTTGGTTTTGGCCCGAGAGAGGAATTCCCTGATCCTTCTCCGGACTCCTGAAACAGACAGGCCGATTTCAGCGGCGACTTCCTGGAGAGTCATCCCATCGACAAAATGCATGACAGCCATTTCACGTGTTGAGGATTTCTCTTTCCGGAAAATCTTCTTGAGGATGTCTTGCATCACCATCTTTTTTTCGCTTTCATCATAGGCAGCGATGCCTGCGAGAGCATCCTCACTGTTGAGCAGAAGGCGATTTCGTTGGTCTCTAATCATGGTCAGGCAGGTGTTGGTTGAAATCCTGAACAACAGGCTGGACGGGTAACGGTTTTTCAATTGTTTCCTGCTGATGAGCAACTTAGCAAAGACCTCCTGTGCGGCATCCCTTGCTTTTTCCTCATCTCTGAGCAGCTGCCGGCATCGGCGAAGGACCATCGGTCCATAGCGCATGTAATATTCTTCAAGGTTGATCTCTGAGTTTTGTCTGGAAAGCATTTCGTGTTCACCTTACGGCCTGCACATGAGTTGAACTCATGGGAGGACCAAAATTGTCACTTTTTTTGTTTGTTCCGGGGTTAGGCTCTGTTATGATGCCCCAAAGTGATGACGACATTCCCCTTTTTGAGACCCGTTTCGACATGCCTGTGAGCCTCTGCCGTCTGCTCCAACGGAAAGCGTTTGTCGATGATTGCCCTTATCTTTCCCGCCTCGACAAGTTCTTTGATGAAGATGAGGTCTTCGTTTCCATAGCTTGCCAGCCCACAGATGACTTTTTTGCCGCCTTTCATCGTAGTCCAGAGCATCTGAAATAGCGGGCTCATCTTAAAGCTGGCCAATAGGTAGCATCCGTTTTTCTTCAGGGAGTTTTTGCAGCGTGAGAACGAACTCTTGCCCAATATGTCAAAAATAAGATCATAGGTCTCACCGCTTCTGGTGAAATCCTCTTTGGTGTAATCAATGACCTTGTCGGCTCCCAGGGATTTCACGAATTCCAACCTTGGGGTGCTGCACACTCCCGTCACTTCCGCCCCAAGGTGTGACTTGGAAAGCTGGACCGCAGCCGAACCTATCCCTCCGGAAGCGCCATTGATAAGGACTTTTTGTCCGCTCTGAATGTTGACTTTTCTGAGGAGATTCAACGCGGTCATGCCCCCATAAGGAACGCAGGCGGCTTCCTCATAAGTCATGTTGGCCGGTTTTATTGCCACCACCCCTTTTTCAGGCATGCAAAGATATTCGGCATAGGCACCCATGCCTTGACCGAGGTATCCAAAAACCTGGTCGCCCTTCCTGAATCGCTTCACATCTTTGCCGGCGGCTTCAATTTCCCCGGCAAACTCACTCCCCAGAATTCGTATCTTTGGCTTTCTTAGACCAAAAAATATTCTCGCGAAGATCCAGAAGAGAAAGGGCATGTTGAATTTTCGGGGGGAGATTTTGCTGAAATGGCGGGCCGTGATGTCCCCGTAATTGACGGGTGTCGCATAGACTCTTGCCAGAATTTCATTGTCCTTGGGGGTTGGCTTCTCTACCTCTTTGAGCTGAAGAACCTCCGGAGGTCCGTATTTCTCGTAGACAATCGCCTTCATAACTATACCTCTCATTGGCTAGGCATTGTTACTATGCGCAACAGTGATAACCACCTTTCCTCGGGCGTGCCCTTCGTTCAAATACCGGAAAGCCTCAGGGGTTTCGCTCAGCGGGTACGTTCTGTCGATGACCGGGGTGATCTTGCCGGATTCGATGAGTTCCTTCAAAACGACCAGATCCTTATTGTTGATTGATGCAAGAAATGGGCGTCCCTGCCGGCGCCCGAACATTGATAAAATATAGGCCTTGAAAACGTAACCCATGCCGCCGTGGCCGCTGTTGGGAATGACAACACCCTGAGGAGCGAGCGCACGTCTGAGCTCCGAGAATGTCCGGTTCGCTACATTATCAAGGATAAGGTCGTAGCGCTTCCCACTTTGCGTGAAATCCTCTTGAGTGTAGTCGATGACATGGTCAGCCCCGATTGAACGGACCATGTCCACATTCCTCGTGCTGCAGACACCGGCCACTTCCGCTCCGAATGCCTTTGCGATCTGGACAGCAAAAGTCCCTACGCCTCCAGAAGCTCCATTGATCAAGACTTTCTGCCCTGGCTGGAGCTTTCCCTTATCGCGAAGGGCCTGAAGGGCGGTAAGGGCTGCGGTAGGCACCGCCGCGGCTTGCTCGAACGTGAGGTTGGCCGGTTTCATCGCGAACTTATCGGCATCCGCGCTCGCATACTCGGCGAAAGTGTGGCTGCACGAGCCGAACACTTCATCCCCTGGTTGAAACCGCGTCACCTTTTTTCCTGCCTCCTCAACGCGTCCCGCTGCATCCCAGCCAGGAATATAGTTCTTCGGCTTTGGAAATCCGACTGACGCACGGACGAGCCATGGGGAGCCTCTCATTGAAAAGTAATCACCAGCGTTGATGGCTGCCGCCTGAACGCGTACCAGCACGCCGTTATCTTTGACCACTGGCTTATCGACCTCTTTGAGTTCGATGACATCCGCTGAGCCGTATCCCTTTTGGACGATCGCTTTCATGAGTCTTCCTCCTTCCTTATCGGGTTTTGCCATTATGCTCCAAGGTGATGACGACATTTCCCTTTTTGTGTCCCTTGTCGACATACCGATGCGCCTCAACAATCTGTTCCAACGGATAACGTCTGTCTATGACCGACCTCAGCTCACCGGCCTCAATAAGCTTTTTGAGGGTGAGAAGGGCTTCAATCTTTACGTCTTTTCCGCTGCCTGAAGAGGTATTGACGTTAAGATAGATTCCTGTCTTCTTCAGGGACTTTTTTCCTCGTGAAGACGATAGCTTGTCGACCGCGTCAAAGATGACGTCATACGTCTCACCGCTTTTAGCAAAATCCTCCTGAGTGTAGTCAATCACCTTATCGGCGCCCAGAGATTTCACCAATTCTAGGTTCGCAGTACTGCATACCCCGGTCACTTCTGCCCCGAAGGACTTGGCAAGCTGCACGGCGTAGGTCCCGACACTTCCGGAAGCGCCGTAGATCAAAACTTTCTGTCCATTCTGGATATTCGCCTTTCTCAAGATAACGAGGGCCGTGATTCCGCCGGCAGGAACGGCGGCGGCTTGCTCAAAGGTCATGTTGGCCGGCTTTATGGCCACCAGCCCTTTTTTGACATCGGGTGCCTCCGCGGGGAGGCATATGTACTCGGCATAGGCGCCAAAACTAAAACCGGAAAATGCAAAAACCGGGTCACCTTTCTTAAATCGCCTTACGTCCTTGCCGGCCGCTTTCACTTCCCCGGCAAGCTCAAAGCCGAGGATTTTTACTTTTTTCGGCCTGAAGAGACCATTCATGAGCCTGACCAGAAAGGGATCAGGCTTCCGGAAGCGGACGTCCCCTTTTGATACCGTTGTCGCATGGATTTTGATCAGTATCTCGTTGTCCTTGGGTTCCGGCTTGGCGACCTCTTTGATCTGAAGGACCTCCGGGGGCCCGTATTTTTCATAGACAACCGCTTTCATAAACATTCCTCCAACGCTCCTTCCATTCGGCCACTTTGAAATCCATTCGTCAACCCCTTTTTGAAATTTGTCAGACAACAATCGGGATTTCGGGTCTTGGGTCTGGCTGATTGAGCACACCGGAACCCATGGCGTTTCATTCGACCGGGGAGCGAAATCCTGGCGCCAGCTTCCGGGAGAGTCCGCAGGCGAACGGGCATGCTTTATTGTTCAGCAATGAACATCATCTGTACGAATTCGGACGTGGCTATGATCTTCATGACTGGAATAAGGATGGTGTAACAGGCGTGAAAGAGTGCCGTGAAGATGGCACAAATCTCGCATACCCTGTTTTAACGGGTATCCGTTACTGAGGGATAAAAAATGATATCAAAGGCTCTCGTGGCTGCGTCCACAAAACCCATCATTCTTTCCATCCTTCTGGCCGAAGAGGACTATGGTTATCACATCATCCAGCGGGTGAAGAAGATTTCCGGGGGAAGCCTGGAGTGGTCGGACAGGATGCTCTACCCGGTCCTCCGGCGCATGGAGGATGAAGGGCTCCTCGTTTCCCGCTGGGTGATGTTCGAAGAAGGGAGAATGCGCCGGTACTACAGCATAACCGAAAAAGGGCGCGAGGAACTCGAGAAAGAAAGACGTCAATGGCGGAGCGTTGTCGACGCTCTGTCCAAGCTGTGGAAGCCTTTGCCGTCCCTGGATTAGAAATACAGAAGAGCCCAAAAGGGGATCATGATGTTCAGCCTGCAGGACGAATTCAGAAAATGGCGAAAGAATATGCTCCGCAATCCCAGCCTCAGCGAAGGGGATGTGGCCGAGCTGGAATCCCACCTCAGGGACGAAATCGCCCGACTCATCGATGACGGGTTGGACGAAGAGGCCGCCTTCAAAGCCGCGGCAGGGGAGCCTGATTTCGAGGATGCCCTTGCGGATGAATATAGAAAGGTCAGGCGATTGGCCAACGTCCGGCCCTTCTGGCATCCGTCCCGGTTGATGCCCTCGTTGATCTGGAATTACATGAAGCTTGCCCTGCGGAAGATGAGGAGCCAAAAGGGCTATTCTCTCATCAATACCGCCGGGTTGGCTGTGGGGATGGCCGCCTGTTTGCTCATTTTTCTCTGGGTAAGAGACGAGCTCAGTTTTAACAGGTTCCATGAGAACGTTGACGACATCTACTTGGTTGTCGGCGAAAGAGCCAACCATCGTGGCGAGTTTGTTGATAATACTCCAGTTCCTTTGGCGGAACGTTTGCGGAATGATTATCCGGAAATTTCGAAGGTCGTCCGGATCCAATTTCGGAGGAATATCATCGTCCGATGGGAAGAAAAGATCTTCAACGATTGGGAAGGAGCCTATATCGACCCCGGGCTTTTCGAGGCTTTCACTTTTCCCTTTTCCGAAGGAGATGCGGAGTCGGCTTTCAAGAATCTGAATAGCGTCGTCCTGACCGAGTCGTCCGCCGAGAGGCTTTTTGGCGGGGCTGATCCCGTTGGTCAGATGATGGAAATTGAAGGGAAACTGGTCGCGGTGACGGGTCTTCTGCGCGATATTCCGAAAAATTCCGATATTCAGGCTGATTACTTCAGGCCGTTTTTATCGATGGAGGAACTCACCAAATACGCGCATTTTATCTGGAACTGGTTCTCGTGCAAGACATTTGTTGTCCTGAAGGAGGGAGTCGATCCCGCTTCCATCAATCCCAAAATAAGCGATTTGCTCAATACAAATCGCCCGTGGTCGACCGATCCTTTTGAAGTGTCACTTTTCCCCTTAAAGGACCTGCATTTGCACGCACTGGCCGGCGGAGGGCCGATCAAGTACGTCTACATCTTCATCGTTGTTGCCGTAATGATTCTTTCCATTGCCTGTATCAATTTCGTGAACCTTTCCACGGCGAGGTCGGCTAAACGAGCCAAAGAAGTCGGTCTCAGGAAAGTCGTGGGGTCGGATCGACGACAGCTCGTTATACAATTTTTTCTAGAATCGATATTCTTCACTATCCTTTCAGCCGTCATTGCTGTCTTTATCGCTTTGTTATGTATGCCGATCTTCAACGAACTCGCTAGAAAGCAGATAAGATTCGATCCGTGGGACCCTGGGCTGATATTTGGGCTTATCGGGATGGCGATCATCACGGGAATCCTAGCTGGATTTTATCCTGCTTTGGTCCTTTCCTCCTTTCAGCCGGCTGACGTGATTAAGGGGAACCTCCTGCTGCGCAGGGGAAGGCATGGGGGAATGCCTGTAACGGGAACAAGATTCAGGCAGGGAATGGTCGTCACCCAATTCATCCTTTCCATCGGCCTCATCGTCTGTGCCCTGGTCGTTTTTAGACAACTCGACTACATGCGAAATGCAGACATGGGGTTTGATAAGGACAATCTGGTGAGAATTTCGATTCCGGAAAAATATCAGGGAAAGTGGGAGATCCTCAAGACAGATCTTGCTCAAAACGTGAACATTGCCAGCGTTACGGCCACCAGTTCCCCGAACCACGGTGGTTTGATTGATTGGGACCAAGCTTCGGGGGATTTGCAGTACCTCGGCACCAACACGGACTTTTGGATGGTCGATTTGGATTACATCGATACACATAAAATGATAATCTTGGAGGGAAGGAATTTTTCGAGGGAATTCCCTTCGGATCTGAAGAGTGGTTATCTCATCAACGAGGAGGCTGTCAAGAAGTGGGATTTCAAAGATCCGGTCGGCAAGCGGTTCGCCCTCGTTGGGGCCCAGGGGAGAGTTGTCGGTGTTTACAAAAACCAGCATTTCGGACTGAAGGACAATGTCATGCCTTGTGTATTGTATTTAAATCCGAAAACGGATTGGGATCGATACAATTTCTTGACCGCAAGGCTCAAGGCGGGTCACGTCCTGGAAGCTATGGAAGATATAAAAAAGACCTGGAAGTCCCATGTCGCGGATATTCCGCTCGAATATCATTTTGTGGACGAGATGATCGACGAGCTCTATCAATCTGAAGAGCGTTTGAGCCGATTGATCAATGTGTTCACCCTCTTGGCCGTCGCCATTTCCTGCCTCGGACTTTTTGCGATGGCTTCTTATATCGCCCAACAGAAAACCAAGGAGATCGGCATCCGAAAGGTGCTTGGAGCATCCGCATCCCGGATCATTGTCTTGATGACGAGCGAAATTGTTGGGTGGATTATCATCGCCAGTATCGTCGCCTGGCCGATTTCCTTTTTGGCCATGAGATCCTGGTTGAATGACTACCCGTACCGTGTCAAAATCGGCATCGGAATATTTGTCGTCTCCGGACTCGTTGCTCTTTCCCTCGCTTTGGTGACGGTTATCGGCCAAGCGGCTAAATCGGCTGTGGCCAATCCGGTCGACTCATTAAGGTATGAATAAGAGAAAGAATCAGCGAGCGACAGGGAAGCAGGAGTCCAGACATATGGCAAGGTTAACGAAGGGGTGCATTTTTGCTTTCTTAGATCCCAATTCCACGGAAGGAAACGATGACGAAACTCAACGCCTTATTTCTCGCGTCCTTGCTCAGTTTATCAATGGGAATAGCCGTTGGACCAGACAATAAGACATCTTCTAACGTTATGGCAGAAGAAGGAACGTCGATGAAATCGTCCCCTTTCAAACCGACAGGAGAAGAAGGCTGGGAATACACATCCTTCAGGGAAGAAGGATTGGATCCGACCCGATTCGAATTGTTGAAAGCCAGCATCCAAGACGGCGTATTCAAGAAAGTCGACGGCATTTTGGTTGTCAAAGGGGGAAAGATCCTCATCGAAGAATATTTCAACGGTTATGACAGGGACAGGCTTCACGAAATTCGCTCCGCGACTAAGAGCATCGGTTCTGCGTTGATGGGCATCGCCATCGATCAGGGTTACTTCGCCGGCGTTCAGGACAAGCTCTTTTCCTTTTTCCCTGAGCCTCAACAAATCCAGAACTGGGACAAGCGCAAGAATGACATCACTCTGGAGAATGTCCTGAGTATGACGACTGGACTCGATTGCAATGACATGGACAGTACATCGGCAGGAAATGAATCCAATGTCAACCAGGCGAACGATATCGAGAGATTCATGCTCGACCTCCCCATGGCCTATGATCCCGGCGAACATTGGGCTTATAGCACCGGGTGTGCTCACCTCATAGGAGCTCTTATCGAGAGCGTGACTGGTCTTTCGGTCCAGGAATTTGCCGAAACCAACCTCTTTGAGCCGTTGAATATCTCTCAATATCAATGGAAGACTTCCGGAGGAATGGCCCACACGGGGGGAGGATTCCGGATGCGGCCCATCGATATGGCCAAGTTCGGGCAGCTCTACCTGAACAAAGGACGTTTGCATGGACGGCAAATTATCTCCGAAAAGTGGATCGATGAATCCACCAGGACCCACACGAAGGTAACGAATGATCTGGGTTATGGATATTTGTGGTGGAGGTGGATGTTCAATCTCGATGGAAGGCCGTTTCCCGCATTTTCCGCCCAGGGGAACGGAGAAAACCATATTTTTGTCTTTCCGGATTTGGAGCTCGTCATCGTCCTTACCGGCAGTGCCTACGAAGAAGTCTATGGCCCGGCCCAGACTTCCATGATGATGAGCCAATATATTCTGCCGGCCGTCGTCCAGGATATGGATTCCCACAGCGGCCGTCCTCACCTCAGGATGGTGCCCAAAGCATTATTTATGCTTTGTCTTGTTGTCCTTCTGTCCGCACTTATCATCTGGCCGGTTGGATTCATTGTCCGCAAAATACGGGAACGTCGGATGAAAGATTCGGGCGGTCATAGAGCCCGCAGAAGTCCCCTGGTCGCCCGATGGTTGGCCGCCTTGTCGGCCTTTATCTCTCTCGTTTTTCTGGCCGCGTTTCTCGCTGATATCATGCCTTTCCATCTCCTTCTCAACAGCGGGATGTCTCGTCCGCTTTCGATATTCGAGGTGTTTCTTGGGACAAGAGTGCTCACGATTGTGTCCCTCCTTGTCTGGATTGTGGCGTTGCTGGTTGCGGTTCAATCGGTGTTTGCAGTCCTGGCCTTTAGGAAAAAGTGGTGGACAGGATGGCAGAGATGGCATTTTGCAGCGATGACGTTGACCGCTTGTTGTCTCGCCGTTGTTTTGCTCGACTGGGGATTCGGAAAAATGCCGTTTTAGGAGATGAAATAAAAATGAAACGAGTATTTGCGTACTTCACGGTCATCCTGGTGCTTTTTTCCTTCGTCTTTGCAGAGATCGCTTCAGGTCAAAGCGGCGGCCAGCCGCTCGAGGAGATCGCACCCGAGAAAGCCGGCTTTTCGTCAGAGCGGTTGTCCGAAGTCACGAAATACCTGGAAAAAATAGGCTCGGCGGCTTTTCTCGCCCTTTATGACGGCAAGGTGTTCCTGTCTTGGGGCCATGTCGACAGGAAATACTGGTGTCATTCGATGAGGAAAGCCTTCTTGAATTCCCTCTACGGCATCTATGTCGGACGGGGACGCATCGACCTCAACAAGACGATCAAGGACTTGGGCATCGACGATATCCCGCCGAGCCTGACCGGGGATGAAAAACAAGCCAAGATCGTTGACTTGATCAGGGCCCGTTCGGGCATCTATCATCCGGCCGCCGCGGAAAGCGAGGACATGGCCGCCGGCCGGCCTCAACGCGGCAGCCACGCCCCGGGCACTTTTTTCTACTACAACAATTGGGATTTCAATGTCCTGGGAACGGTCTTCGAAAAGGAAACCGGCGAAAAAATATTCACTGCCTTTGAAAGGGAAATCGCCAAGCCGCTCGGCATGAGGGATTTTAGGGCCGAGGACTGTGAATACCAGTACGAAAAGGACAAATCGATTCATCCGGCCTATCATTTCCGGATGACGGCGCGCGACCTGGCTCTCTTCGGGCTGCTCTACCAGAGGAACGGCGTCTGGGAAGGCCGCCAAATCATTCCGCGAGACTGGATCGAAGTGAGCACGAGAGCGCATTCGGTTATGGATGAAAAGACCGGAATCAGCTATGGTTACCTTTGGTATGTCCTGCCTGAAAACTCAAACTTTGGCCGGGCGTTCTTCCATACCGGCGTGGGCGTTCATATGGTCATGGTCATTCCGGACAGTCAGCTTGTGTTCGTTCATCGCGTAGATACAGAAGCCCCCTACTCGATAACAAGCCAGAACCTTTATGAGCTCCTGAGTTATCTCATGGCGGCAAAAATTCAGAAATAGCCGGTTGACTCAGTCCTCCGGTCACTCGTACCGAAGCGAATCGACCGGGTTGGCCAGGGCCGCTCGGATGGACTGAAAGCTGACCGTGAGCAAGGCGACGACAAGAGCCAGGGCGGCCGACAGCACAAACACCCAGGCCGTCAGGTTCGTCCTGTAGGCGAAATCCCGGAGCCAGGTCCGGGTGATCCAGTAGGCGACGGGCCAGGCGATGAGGTTGGCGATAAGGACAAGCAGGGCGAACTGTCTGGTCAGAAGAAGGAGGACCCGAGGAACCGACGCTCCCAGCACCTTGCGGATGCCGATCTCCTTGGTCCGCTGCTCGGTGATGAAGGCGGTCAGGCCGAGCAGCCCGAGACAGGCGATGGACACGGCCAGAAGGGAAAAGATCATAAAGATCCGGCCGGTTTTCTGTTCAGAAAGATAAACCCTGGCGAAGTGCTCATCGAAGAACTCGTACTCAAAAGCCTGGCCCCCGGCATACTTTCTCCAGGTTGGTTCTATGAGGTAAAGGGTTTTTTGGACGTCGGCGGTCGCCATTCGGACGGATAGATGCCAACCCCCACCGTCAACTGAAGACTTTATTTCGGTTCACCTCAACTTCAAGCCCAGTAGGAATTCATCTGCCATATACGAGTCCCGCGCCGACGTCCAGAGTGCCCCCAAGTTGTCTCCCATCAGCGAAGCGCTATTTCTTCTTTTCAATCGGCCTCAGCTTCTCGATGACATCGGCGCGGACCCAGTAGGCGTGGCTTTCGCCGTCGCGCTGGCTAAGGAAGAAGAGGTACTTGCCGTCAGCCGTGACGACGGGGCATAGCTCAATGGATGGACTGTTGACGTCAGGGCCGAGATTAGCCGGATCGGCCCATGCTCCCCCCTCACTCCGGAAACTCACCCAGAGGTCGTATTGGCGCTCGAAGACGAGATAATTCCCGTCCGGCGCGATGAAAGGAGTTTCCTCGCCGGCCGCGGAGTTGATGGGCTCGCCCAGGTTGGCCGGCTTTTCATATCTTCCCCCGGAGAAGCGGGCCAGATAGATATCCTGCATGCCGCGGCTGTCCGAGGCCTGCCCTGCGAAATAGACATTCTTCTCATGATCAAGGGAAAATTCCCAATGCATATTCATCGAGTTGACGTTAGGGTCCAAGGGCTGTGGCTCGGACCAGCCGGCGGACGTCCTGTCGGCGTACCAGATCTTCTCGCTTCCGGTCTGCGTTTCGCCGGGAAGCGGCCGCGTGGAGATGAAATAGATTCTCTTGCCGTCAGAAGAGAAAAATGGGACGTCGTCGTTGACGTCCGGGCCGGAGAACGAGGCGCAGGCCGGCGGCGTCCAGCGGCCGTCGACCCGCTTCATCATGAGCAGGCCCCCACGGGAATAGATCTCGCCCGGAAAGCTCATCATTGGCGCCCAATAGACTTCGTTCCCGTCTGGCGAAAAGACCGCCGTGCTGTGAAGGCCCCAAATCGAGGAGATGATGCCCAGGCCGAACAATTCGGGCTTGTCCGCCGGGGGCTCTTGGCCAAGATAATCTCCCTTGAGGACGGGGAAGCGAATATCCGACCTATCGGCGCCCTTTTCGGCCAGGAGCCCGGACACCGCCTCCATTTTCCTCTCCAGAGCGACATTGTAAGCGGTCTGGCCCATGATCGTGCGGATATCGAGAGGCGCGTCCCGTTCGATGAGTATCCGGGCGGCGTCAGTCCGGCCGTCGCGGGCGGCGTAATGGAGAGGCGTCCAGCCGAACCTGTCGGGCCGGGCCGGGTCGAATCCTTTATCGACGAGGAGCCCGACGATCTCGGCGGACCCGCCGGCCGCGGCGGCGTGGAGGAGCCATTCGCCGGATGGATCGACGGCCTTCAGGTTCTGGGATTTATCTGTTAAGCGCCGAAAAAGCTTGACCAGGCCATTGGAGGCGGCCTGGGACAGCATCCCTTGCCATTGCCGTCCGCTTTCCGGTACTCGAGCTCCCTTTTCGAGGAGAAGGTCAACAAAATCAGCCTTACCGCGCCAGGCGGCGAGTTCAAGGGCGGTGGACCCGAATTTATCGACGGCGTTTACGTCCGCTCCGGCCTCGATGAGAAGCCGTCCTGTGGCCGCCTGTCCGCGCTCGCGGGCGCAGAGGATGAGGGCCGTCCGCTGATAATCGTCCCTGGTTTCGAGAGCGGCTCCCCGCTCCAGGAGCGCGCCTACGATTGCCCTACGGTCATTGCTGGCGGCGATATGGAGCGGCGTCTTGACCTGCGCGCCGGCGAGATCGAGCTTGGCGCCCTTGTCGATCAGGAAATTGACGAGGCCGACGTCTTGACCGTGCGCCGCATAGTGCAACGGGGTGTCGCCGTCAGCGTCGCGCGCCTCGACGAGCTGCGGAGACTTCTCTATCAAGGCCTTGACTGCGGGGATGTCCCCTTTGCGGAGCAGATCGAAGACCTCTTGTGACTGCGCCAGAAGCGCGAGCGCCAAAATGGCTGTAAAGACAAGAAGACAGGATGCGGATTTATTCATTAAGGGACTCCTTTTTTGCACCAAAGGCATTTTATAGGTCAATTCGCGGTTGCCGCGCTCCTTTATAACTGAGCACTCTCCGCTATTCATTGGAATCAAAGGGATCGGAGGCGGAAAAGGTAGATGTACAACCGGTTGTCCTCGAGAGATTTGTCGATGCGCTCGAGGATGAAGCCGGCGCTCTCCATCTGGGCCGTCATCGTCTCCGGCAAGGTCCCTTCGCCGCGCCCCTCCTTTCCGGCGATCCACTCCGCGATGGCCAGGCGTCCGGTCGGCTTCAGGGCGGGACGGGCGTTCCGCATAAGGGTGACGGGATCGCTGAAATGATGGTAGGAGGAGATAACGAATATCAGGTCGATCTCGCCCGGCGGAAGCTTGGGATCGGTCAGGTCGCCGAGGATCGTTTCGATGTTGGCAAAACCGCCGCGGCGGCAGCGCTCCGCGAGGTGCCGGAGGAAATCGTCGTTGATATCCTCGGCGTAGACCTTGCCGCCCGGACCCACACGGTCGGCCAGATGGACAACGTACCGCCCCTGGCCGGCCCCGATTTCGGCGACGGTCATCCTCGCGGCGAGGCCGATGATGTCCATGACCTTGTCCGGCGGCTGGAGCCTGTTCAGACGGGCCTCATTCGCGTTTTCCGGATCAAGCCTGCTTTTCTCGACCTGGGAAGCCGCTATTCCGGCTAGAAGGCAAACGCAGGCGAGAGTCCACAGCCCTAATTTTTTCAGAGGCTTCTCTATCGTCCGTGTCATCGATGACTCCTGCATCTTTAGTTTGAAAAAACCTTGGCCGGCATCCCTGGCAGCAGCAGGAAAATATCCTTGTAATATTTCCGGACATGGTCGATCTTGCCGGGAGCGTCGCCTTCAAGCCGGATGGGGAGATGGGTCAGGGCGATATGGCCCGGCTTGAGGACCTCCTGAAGGAACTGGGCACAATCCGGGTCGAGGGGAAACCAAAAATGGACCATGGCCAAGTCGACCGGGGCGCCGCCCAGTTCGAAACTCTGAAAATCAGCGGGTTTCCCCGTCGAATCCCCCTCGTGGAAGACACGCCAGCCGTCGATTTCTAAAAGATACATGAGATTCATCGGGGAATCCACGTCGCTGCTGTGCCGGGTCCGGAACGCCGTGACCGGGGTTTGTTTGAGATTTCTCTTTTCCTTTTCGCCAACCTTGAGGTCGAGGGGGATGATCCTCGGCTCAATCTTCGGCCAGTCGGTTGCCCCCTTGCGCATCTCCGCCACCGCGTCCGCCGGGGCCAAAAGCAACGGCTCGGGCTGGGTCTCCAGGTAGAGAACGGCCAGACGCGCGGCAAAATGATCGGGATGATTATGGGTGACAAGCACCAAGTCCACTCCATCAAATGGCGCCGCGCCCTTCATAATCTCTTCGAGAACTCCGGGAGCGGGGGCCCGGTAATCCGGATTCGGCTTGTCGAAGAGGGCATCGACCAGGACTTTGGTCTCCCCAGAGGAGACCAAGACGCCCGCGTTGGCGACATAGGTCAGAACGAGGGGATCGTCCGGATCGTTCCCTTTGCCTAGATCGGCGATCCCCAAGCAGACAATCAGGAGGAATAAACACATTCGGAATATGCTTTTCATGCCGCCTCTTACCTCCCGCTTTTTTCCCTCATAATTCGTTCTATCATATGTTTTCCTTTCTCATTATCAGGATTCAACTCCAGGGATTTCTTGTAGTACTGGAGCGAAAGATCCAGTTTTTTCATATTGTAGCCGCATTCACCTAGACTGTCCCAAACATTGAAAGAGTTCGGGAACAGCATTGTATTGAGGGTAAAAACCTGGAACGCTCTCTCCAGTTCGCCATTTTGCATCAAAACATAGCCTTTATCGTTGACGCTGTCCTCAAGGATCCCGGGCTCCAGCACTGTCCACCACTCATATTCTTTATATTTCTTCTTCAGCTGTTGATAATAGACGACCGCGGCTTCCGCTCCTTCATCGGCAGCGAATTCGGCAACCGACCTCAAGTCTCCACTGAGGATCAAGTCAACGGCCGGATCAACTCCGTTGAAGTAATCGTGGCTTGAGAACGCCGCCGGAAAATGGGGGACGAAATATTCAGAGTTGCTGAAAGGCCATCGATTTGTATAGCGCTGACTGGCGATCCAAAGAGGAAAGCCGCTGTTGGGCAGATTGCCCGCATGTCCGCTATTGGAAAACAAGTCTGCGCCGCAGGCATCTGGTTCTCCCACGAATAGAGCCCGAGTATGAACCGCGAGCTCATACATGAATATGGAAGCTGCACTGTACGTTTTCTTGCCCGAGATAACATAAAGACCGCCTTCTTTATTGATCGAGTCTCTTTTTATAATCTGATTCAGAAAGGGAAGAATCAATGTGCCGTTGCCCCCATTGTTATATCGGAGGTCAATAATGAATTTGCTGATATGCTCGGCGTTTTGGTCAATATAATTCCACATCCTGGCGGAGAACCGGGCAAAGCTTTCATCTTGATCCGGCTGGTTCATTACTTGATTAAATTGGAAATATATCGTTCTTTCTTTGACGAGGTGCTCAAACCAGTAGAATTGAATCCGCTGTCCTTGATATTTAAAATGAAGCGGCCCCTTTTCACCAAGCCTAGCGGATGGACTCATATATTCCCCTTTCGTCGGGCCCACATGAAGCCGCTGACTCCATCCGTACTCAATAGGGCTGTCATCACAGATTGAATGAACTGTCAATTTCGCAGGTTCTCCATTTCCAGTCATCAACTCCAAGTCCATATGGTCCGGGTTATCAATGACCCTCAAACCATACAAGACGCGGGCAAAGGAGATTCCATTCAAAGCCCAGTACCTTCTTCCAAACTCGTTGTCACCGCTGACGACTTTTTCTATCGCGGCTAAAACATTTTCTATGGGCTGGCCATTGATGGCTATTAGACGAGAGCCCAGAAACATCTCCTGTTCTTTCTTGATTATCGTGATGTAGACACCGTCTGTAAATTCAGCCACCCGGAACGGGAACCTGAGATCAAGGAGATTGAAAATGCCGTCTTCCAATAAGCCCGTATGCCCGTCTTCAATAATCGCCACTATTTTTCTTAGGGCAAAGTAGCATTCCAAATCCGATTTTGATTGAGCGATTTCACGACGGGATTCGGCAACGATCGAATCGAATTTTGTTTTGTCTGTTTTATAGAAAAGATGGGGATGGTTCGATTCTAGTTTTGAGACGACGAATTCAAGATCTTCCAACCATTGTTCCGTTGTCAGCCGTTTTTCTTGGGAGGCAAGAGGCTGGAATGCGCTGGCGAAGATCAGGATGAAACAGAGAATTCGCCCTTTCATAATGGCTCCTTTCAAGGCCGTGCCGTAAAAGAGGCCGTGGGTTATCACGTGGGCTATGATCATGGAAATATCCTCCCTATCGAGTGAACAGCATGAACCGGTCGCCCTTGTTTTCGGGGCAGATGACGCGCGACGGGAGCTTTTTTTCAGCCGCCTGCCGGGCGAAGGCACCGTACATGTATTCTCGGTTATAGCCATGGATTGGAAAAACAACCCGGGGTTTGAGCGATTCGGCCTGCTGGAATTTCCCGATGAAGGCGAGGTCGACCATCCCCGCCTTCTTCAGCAGGTAGGCCATATCGTCCTGGTAGGTATCGAGCGGACCCATGTAATCGCCCGAATGATAGATCGACAGGCCGTCCACCTTAACCAAATAGGCGACCTCGGGAACGTCGTTGTGCTCACAGTTGACGGTGAAGATCTCCATCCCCCCGAGGTTCTGAGTTGCCCGGGGCGCCGGCATGTCGACAGCCCGCTCGCCCTTTCCGGCTTTCCAGCCGAATATATACCGAATATTCTTCACCGTCGACCGCCAGGAGAGGATCACGGGATCAAAATGATCCCCATGTGCGTGAGAAACGAAGACGGTGACATCCTGGTCTTTGATCTCCGCAGGGTCGACAAAACCGTTGGCCAGAGAAGGCTTTTCCGGCCGCGGCCATCCCCGGCTGAAGTAATCGAAAATCAGCAGGCGGCTTCGGGTCTTGACCGCGAACCCGCAGTGGCCGAGCGACCAGACGACCGCTTTTCCGTCGTCGAGAGGCTTGGCCAGGAGCGAGGCGACATCCGTCGCCTCGGCACCCGGCGCCGGCTCCGCACCGGCATCCTTGAGGATGGCCGCGATATTGGGATAGGCATAAGCTTCCGCCAAGTCCAGCGCGTTGCGGCCCTTTCCGTCGGTCGCCGTCGGCTTCGCCTTATTCTGCAGGAAGAACCGGACCATGTCCGTCCGGCCCTTCTTCACGGCCAGGTGAAGAGGAGTCGATCCTTCAAGATCGGGGGCGTCCACCTTGGCGCCCCTGTCGAGAAGCATTTGGGCGATTTCCACGCTTCCCCCCTGGGCAGCCCGCTGAAACGGCGTCCGACCGGATTCGTCCTTCAAGTCGACGGGAATGCCTTTTCCCAACACAAACGATGCCGGCTGAGTCATTCCGAGATACGCCACCCGGTGAAGCGGATATTTTTCGAGCAGATCCCTATTCTTGAGGGCTTCAGCCCGGGGCCAAAGCTTCTGGACAAGTCCCACAAAGCCATTCCCCAGCGGAAAGGTCAGCGGCGTTTCGTTGTACTTGTTCCTGACGTCGAGCCTGGCGCCATGATCGAGCAGCCAGTCGATGACCTCTTCGCGGCCGGCCTGGGAGCTATAGAGCAGAGGCGTCGAACCTTCCTCGTTAACGGCATGGACATCGGCGCTGTGTTTGACCAGAATATCGAGAAGCCGGAGATTCCCCGAGAACGCCGCTTCATGGAGGGGGGTTTGGCTATAGTAATCACGGCTCATGGCGTTCGCCCCCAGAGAGAGGAGGAACTCCGCGCCCTTGTCCGACCCGCCTTCGGCGGCTTTGAGAAGCGGCGTGCGGCCGTAGCGGTCGGGGGCGTCGACGCTAAATCCGGCTTTGACCAGGCAGCCCATCAAATTGACCAGGCCTCCGGCCGCGGCCGAGTGGAGCAAATTCCGTCCATCGCGGCAGACGGCCTTGAGGTCAGCACCCTTGGCGATCAGGAAGTCGACGGTTTCGCTTTGTCCCCTTGTGGCAGCCAAATGGAGCGCCGTTTGGCCCACGTCATCGGCGGCGTTAATATCCGCGCCTTCCTCGATCAATTTTCCGACCAGGACGGTCAGTCCGCCCTCGGCCGCCGAATGGAGCAGTGTTCCGCCGCCGTAGTTTCTTGACGAGATGTCGGCCCCGTGCGAAAGGAGATGATCCACTAACGAGAGGAAACCGGCCGAGGCCGCCCAGTGGAGGGGCGTAAACCCATCCGGATCAGTGACTTTGACGTCAGCCCCGTTGGCAATGAGGAATGAGATGATCTCCATATTTCCTATTTCGCCGGCGAAATGGAGAGGGGTTCTGCCTTGAGCGTCTTTTTCATTGACCACCTTGCGGTCCCTGGCGATCAGGGCCTTGACCTTGGCCAGGTCGCCCGCTCGGACGGCGTCGTGGATCTCATTGGAAAAGGCAGCCTGCGAAACTCCGAAAACGACTACCAAGAGGGCACTGATGAGGACATGTTTTTTCATGGGATTGTCTCCCTGATAGCCATTCATCGGAACTTCATCCTTAGAGCTAGCGAACAGCTCCAAACAGCCAACGTATCCCCCTTCCCTCCGCTTTATCGATGAGGGCAAAAATATACTCCTTGACCGTATCTCGGCCGTTGATGACATCCTCGACGCGAGGTTGGACCGGATTGTCAGGCTCCACTCCGGTCGTTTTAGTCATCCCTTGGACGGCCGCCGAAAAGGTCATCCGAGCCACGTAGAGCTTAAGCCGGGTGTTCCACAGGTTGACTAGATGACTCGCGTCGTTGCACTCGAACGTCCCCCCTGTCTCGGTCCCAACAAGCAGTCCAATTTTATGGTGTTTGAGAAGGCCGCAGAAATGTCCCGTCGAGGAGAAGCACCCGCCGTCGATGAGGGTAAATAGGCGGCCGTCAAAGGGATGATCGGCCCGGGGAATTGGGCTCGCCAAGACCTCATATCCGCCTCCGTATTCCTTGGCGAAATAAGGAACGGGCTCGGCTTCGAGGTAGGAAAGCAAATGAGCCGTCGCGAATGGAGACCCGCCGTTGTTGCCGCGCAGGTCGAGGATAAGATGCGCGACATTACCCTCCCGGATTTGGGCGAAGGCACCGTCGACAAAGGCTTTGTACCGTTTCAGATCCTCTTCCTGATAATAGTTGAAGTGCCCGATCGCCAGGACAGCCGTGCTTCTCTCCTTGAGGATTTCGAACAAAAGATTCGAATCGGCAGAAGATGCCCAGAAAGGAGCCCGGTTATAGTTATCAAGGATAGCCTTCCTTTCGACGGATTTGAGTTCGGCCCGTTGCGGCTCGCTCTTGCCCGGAGCAAGATAGGTCACGACATAGGTCTCAGGAAACCCGAACCGAAGAAAGATAAGAGATTCGTTTTTCTGTTGCGTCGGCTGACTGAGTGTCCAAGCGTCCATTTTGCCTCATCCCATCGTAAGGAATGATAAATCGGGGGGTCGTCGGATGTCAACTTGAGTTGGAAACCAG
>Ga0307380_10002423_pt1 | contig 26617 bp, 25 predicted proteins | sample UN3MG_FD_202239 | JGI IMG/M metagenome (GOLD analysis project Ga0307380, IMG submission 202239) | Soil microbial communities from Risofladan, Vaasa, Finland - UN-3 | ecosystem: Environmental > Terrestrial > Soil > Coastal area > Acid sulfate soil | place: Finland: Risofladan, Vaasa | collected... | reverse complement strand
CGACAATGAAACCGTCAGCGTTGACCTGCACCCACACTGGTGGTTCCTGGCGGGCCCGACCTGTGCCATCGTCGTAGCAACGGTCGCCGGCGTGATCACGCTGGTGGTCACCGAGGCCGACTCGACGGTACGCACGGCGGCCGGCTGGGCGACGATGGCGGCTATTGCCGCGAGCGCCGTGTGGCTCGTCAGTCGGTACGGCCGCTGGCTGACCACACACTTCGTGATCACCAATCGGCGTGTGATCTTCCGCACGGGACTGCTGACCAAACGTGGCATCGAGATCCCCATAGATCGCGTCAACACGGTGTATTTCAATCAGCGCGTCTTCGAACGGATGGTGGGTGTGGGCGACCTCCTGATCGAGTCGGGTGGCGAGACCGGCCAACAGCGATTCACCGACATCCGTCAACCCGACCGGGTTCAGCGGGTGTTGCACGCCGAGATGGAGGCACGCGAGCTGCGCGGCCGCGGCGCCGACGGTGTGCTCGATGTCGCCGGCCAACTCGAGAAGCTCGAGTCGATGCTGATGCGGGGCACACTCACGCCCGACGAGTTCGAGCGCCAGAAGCGCCGGCTGCTCGGATCATGAGTGCGGATCAGCGGATCGTGAGTCTCGTGCCGTCGAGCACCGAGACGCTGCTGGCGCTCGGCGCCGACGTGATCGCCTGCACCCGGTTCTGCGAACAACCCGACCTGCGACATGTCGGTGGCACCAAGAACCCGGACATCGATGCGATCATCGAAATGCGCGCCGACCTCGTGGTGATGGATCGCGAGGAGAACCGCATCGAGGACCACGACGCGCTCGTCGCGGCGGGGCTGAACGTGTTCGTCAGCGACGTCCGTTCCGTGGACGACGCCGTCGCCCTCGTCGGCCATCTGACCGCCCTGACCGACGCGCCAGACGACACGTACGCGAGGTGCCAGGCACCTCGTGGGCGGCGACTGCCCGGTGCTGTGACGCGTCGGACGGCGTTCGTGCCGATCTGGCGTCGGCCGTGGATGTCGATCGCGGGAGGCACCTACGGCGCGTCGCTGCTCGACCTGCTCGGCGTCGACTTGGTGACCGCTGACGCCACCGTTGCATACCCGACGGTCGAGTTGAGCGAGATCGCTGCGCTTCAGCCGGATCTCCTGCTCGTTCCGAGCGAGCCGTACGTGTTCAGCGAGGACCACGTGAGCGAGCTCGCCGTCTCGATCCCGGCGGCCACGATCGTCAGGATCGACGGCCAGGACCTGTTCTGGTGGGGAGCGCGCACACCCCAGGCCATCGAGCGACTGTCGGCCGCACTGTGAGGTCGTCGGTTCGCCGAGTCAGAGCAGGCGGGCGCCGTCGCTGGCGGTGACGACCCATCCGTCGGCCAGCGCGCCGGGTTCGCAGATCGCCACGACGCAGCCACCGAATCCACCGCCGGTCATCCGGGCGCCGAAGACGCCCGGCGAGTTGACGAGGTCCTCGACGTTGCGATCCATCGTCGGTGTCGACGTCTCGAAGTCGGCCGCCAGGCTGCGGTGGCTGGCGACCATCAACGCGCCCGCCGTGCTGTAGTCGCCGTCGCCGAGTGCCGTCGCGAAGTCGAGCACGCGGCGATTCTCGGTGACCACGTGGCGCGCCCGCCGGCGCACGACATCGTCGAGGTCGGCCATCTCGACGGCATCGAAGCTGCTCGTTCGCAGTGGGCCGATCACGTCCTCGGCTGCCTGGCACTCCGCCACCCGGTCGGCGTATGCAGAACCAACGAGCGTACGGTGGGCGACGAACCGCACCACGATGTCGAGGTCGTCGGGAACGTCGACGTGGACCACGTCGAGCGTGTGGCAGTCGATCATGGTCGCCGTGCCACGGACGGCTGCAGCGATGCAGAGCTGGTCCATGATGCCCGTCGGCACGCCCGTGGCCGCATGCTCGGCGCGGCGGGCAGCGAGGGCCAAGTCGACGGGTGAGCCGTCGAAGCCGAGCGCCAGTCCGATCGCGCACTCGAGCGCGGCGCTCGACGACAATCCGGCGCCGGCCGGGATCGTCGAGGTGACCTGTCCGGCCACGCCCGTGGTCGCGCCGAGTTCGCGTGCGACGGCCGCCACGTATGTCCCCCAGCGCGGCGTCACGGTCGCCGGGTCGCCGGAGACCGGGAGTTCGACGTGGATCGGCTCGGCGTCGGCGTCGGATCGCAGGTCGATCGTCGAGCCCCCGGATTCGAACTCGATCGTCGTGCCGCGATCGATGGCCATCGGGAACACGAGTCCCCCGGTGTAGTCGGTGTGATCGCCGATCAGGTTCACCCGTCCGGGTGCATGCACGCGTCGTGTCGATGTCACTGCGTCAACGTACCCAGGCGCTCCGTTTGTCGTTGCGTCGAATCGCTCTGCAACACTCGGACCGATGCCACGCGCTGCACTCCCATCGGGGATCGAACTCGAATACGTCACCACCGGGGATCCGACGAATCCGCCACTGCTGGTCGTCAACGGCTACACCACGCAATTGATCTCGTGGCCGAGCGGATACATCGATCGACTGGTCGCGCAGGATCTGTTCGTCATCCAATTCGACAACCGAGACGTCGGGCTGTCGACAAAGCTCGACGGCCAACGCGTGTCGCCCGGCGCGGTACTGACCGCGGCGTTGCAGGGCGAACCCGTCCCGTCGGTGCCGTACACCCTGTCCGACATGGCCGCCGACGGCATCGGGCTGCTCGACCACCTGGGGATCGATCGGGCGCACATCGTCGGCAACTCGATGGGCGGGATGATCGTGCAGACGATGGCCATCGAGCATCCCGACCGCATCGCCAGCGTCACGTCGGTGATGAGCAGCACCGGCGACCCTCGGGTCGGCCGACCGACACCCGAGGCGCGTGAAGCGCTGCTCACGCCGCCGCCTCCCGGTCGCGACGACTACATCGCCGCCTCGTTGAGCTCGCAGATCTGGGCGTCGAAGAAGTACTTCGACCCCAACTGGTTGCTCGAACTGGCAGCGGCGCAGTACGACCGGTGCTTCTACCCGGCGGGTGCCACGCGCCAGCTGGCTGCCATCTACGCATCGGGAGACCGCAGCGAGCGGCTCGCAACGCTCGAGGTTCCGATGCTCGTGATCCACGGTCGCGACGACACCCTGATCACGCCGGATGGCGGCGAACGCACCGCCGAGCTCGTCCCCGGCTCGCGCTATCTGTTGCTGGCCGACATGGGCCACGACCATCCGGCGCCGCTGTGGCCGGTGCTCGCCGAGGCAATCGGCGGCCACGTGCGAGCAACCATGATCACCCACTCATCCACGAATCGGAGCTGACACCATGGCTGGACCCCTCAGCGGTTACAGGATCATCGAGATCGCGGGCATCGGGCCCGGCCCGTTCGCCGCGATGCTGCTCGCCGACATGGGCGCGGAGGTCGTCCGCGTCGAACGCGCCGGTGCCGTTCGCGGGCCGATTCCCGATGGTCCTCACTTCGACGTGCTGCTGCGAGGACGCAAGAACGTCGCGATCGACTTGAAGCACCCAGACGGTGTCGAAGCGCTGCTGACGCTCGTCGAGTCGGCCGACGCGCTCATCGAGGGATTCCGCCCAGGGGTGCTGGAACGCCTCGGCGTCGGCCCCGAGGAGTGCCTCGCCCGCAACCCGAAGTTGGTGTTCGGTCGTATGACCGGCTGGGGGCAGGACGGGCCGTATTCGCAGGCCGCCGGCCACGACATCAACTACATCGCCCTCGCCGGTGCGCTCTCGCACTTCGGTCGTGCGGGAGAGGCCCCGGTGCCGCCGCTGAACATGGTCGGCGACTTCGGCGGCGGCGGCATGTTCCTCGCGTACGGGGTCGTATGCGCACTGCTCGAAGCCCAGCGCAGCGGGCAGGGTCAGGTCGTCGACACGGCAATGGTCGACGGGGCGGCAGTGCTGATGTCGATGTTCTGGGCGTTCAAGTCGATCGGCATGCACGATGAGAACGCTCGCGGCACGAACCTGCTCGACACCGGCGCCCACTTCTACGACGTCTACCGTTGCAGTGACGGCGAGTACATCTCCCTCGGCTCGATCGAGCCGCAGTTCTACGCCGAGCTGATGCGGCTCACGGGGCTCGAGGGCGACGAGCAGTTCGCCAAGCAGATGGACAGGGCGGAATGGCCGTCACTCAAGGCCCGCCTGACCGATGTGTTCGCCCAGAAGACCCAGTCCGAATGGTGCGAGCTGATGGAGGCGACCGACGTGTGCTTCGCCCCGGTGCTCACCATGAGCCAGGCTGCGGAGCATCCGCACAACGTCGAGCGCCAGACGTTCATAGACGTTGCCGGAACGATGCAGCCGGCACCTGCTCCACGGTTCAGCCGCACCCACGCCGAAGTCGCGAGCCCGCCGGCGCACGCCGGCGCACATACCCGCGAGGTGTTCGCGGCGTGGGGCGTCGACGCGGCCGCGATCGACTCGTGGACGGATTCCGGAGCGATTCGTCAGGCGGGCTGATCGAATCATTGCCATGTCCACGCTCGTCTGCTTCCACGCCCATCCCGACGATGAGGTCATCAGCACCGGCGGGACGATCGCTCGTGCTGCTGCCGAGGGGCACCGGGTGGTGCTCGTGGTGGCAACCAACGGCGACCATGGCGAAGTTCCCGACGATCTCGGTCCGGACGAGTCGCTGGTCGAGCGACGTCGGGCTGAAACCGAAGCGTCCGCTCGGGTGCTCGGAATCGACCGCGTCGTCTGGTTGGGCTACACCGACTCGGGCATGACCGGTTGGGAACAGAACAGCGATCCGAACAGCTTCCACCTCGCCGATCCCGACGAGGCTGGAGCCCGGCTTGCCGAGGTACTCCGGGTCGAGCAGGCAGACGTCCTCACGATCTACGACTGGCACGGCAACTACGGCCATCCCGACCACGTCGGCGTCCATCGGGTCGGGTTGGCGGCGGCTCGGCTGGTGCCGGATGTGCGGGTGCTCGAAGCGACGATGAATCGTGACGCGTTCGTGCGCATGATCGAGGCGGCACGCGAATCGGGGGCGCCGATGGGCCGCCCGGGTGACGAGCAGGACGAATTCGATCCGAACGGGCCCGCCGACGACGGCAACCCGATGGGCATGCCGGAATCCGAACTCACGCTCGCCGTCGACGTGTCGGCGCATCTCGACGCGAAACGCGAGGCCATGCGCTGCCATCGCAGCCAGATCGAGGACACGTCGTTCTTCCTGCAGATGCCGGACGAAGCCTTCGGCCAGTCGTTCGGCACCGAATGGTTCATCGAACACGACGCTCTCCCGCCGTTCCGCGCCGGCTGGATCTTCTTCGGGCCCTGACTCATCCGACTCGAACCCCGCCGCGATGAGCGAGGTGACCGTATGCGGCGGTTTGGCTCATCGGTGGGGGCGTCGGCCGGGCCGCGATGAGCGAGGTGACCGTATGCGGCGGTTTGGCTCATCGGTGGGTGCCGGCCGACCGAGGGAGTGACGGTGGGATCCGCCGCTCGTGGGGCAGACTCGGACATGATGTCGGTCATGATTCGGCGCCCCGCTGCACTGTTCGTCGTCGGAGTGCTCGCGCTGGCGGCATGCGGTGGTTCCGACGGCGACACCGCCTCGACGACCGAGTTCACGTTGCTCCCGCCCACGTCGTCGACCACCAGCACCACGTCGACCACGACGTCGACCACCAGCACCACCTCGACCACGACAACGACGACCACGACCACGGTGGCGACCAGCACCACTGTCGCCGATCCGGCGGTCAGGGAACTCCTGCTCAGTGGTGACGGCATCGGCACGGCCGGCTTCGGCGCCGACCCGAACGGCGTGATCGAGTACATGAACTCCTACCTCGGGCCGCCGAGCAACGACACCGGGTGGATCGACCCGCTCACCATCGGGTTGTGTTCGGGTGACGAGCTCCGTCAAGTGTCGTGGGGCGTGCTCACGTTGTTGTTCGGCGACGTCTCCGAAGTGGTCCAGGGCCGGCGGCACTTCTTCGGCTACACCTACGGCGAGCAAGGCGAGATCGGTGCTGCGCCGGTTGGTCTGCAGACCACTCGCAGGGTCATGATCGGTTCACGAGTCGTCGATGTTCGCGCGGCCTACCCCGCGGCCACGATCAACCCCGAGGACGACTTCACACCGCCGTTCTTCTTCGTGAACGACAGCTTGCGCGGATTCCTCACCGGCGTAGCCGACGACGCCACGGTCACCGCCATCCTCGGTGGCGGCGACTGCGGTATCTGACGGTCCGCAGGCCGTGGCGCTCTACGATTTCCATCGCTGGCTCGCCTGGTTCCTCATCGTGTCGAACGCGGCGGTCGGGGTGTGGGCGTTGGCCGCCCACGTCACCCCTGCGTTGCGGGTGCGGCCGTTGTGGTGGGCGACGATCGTGGCGCAGCTCTCGGCGTTCGTCATTGCGATCGTCGGCGTGGTGATGCTCGATCGGTACGGGCTCGAACTCGACCAGTTCCACGCGCTGTACGGCTTCAGCTGCATCGTTGCGGTCGGGATCCTCTACAGCTATCGCGGGAGCCCGTTCGTGAAGGACAAGGTGTACCTCCTGTACGGCTTCGGCAGCCTGTTCATCATGGGGCTCGGACTCCGCGCGATGTACATCGGCACCCACTCGCCGTTCGCTCGCTGAAGGCTTGAGGGTGACGCCTCAGGCACCGACGCCAGAGACGCCGATACCGCGCGGCAGCTTGGCCGGGTCCCACGACAGCTGTGCAAGCCCCTGCTGGCACGCGAACCGGTCGGTCATGCCTGCCACGTAGGCCACGGCCGCTCGCAGCGCTCCGGCGCCGCCGGCATCGACGTAGTCGGCCCGATCGCCAAGCGCCGCGGCGATTGTTTGGTGCGGAATCGCATGAGGTCGGTCGGCGTAGTGCTCGACGAGGGCACGAAGCAGCGACACCACGGCAGCCGCCTGCTGCTGGCTTGCTGGACGCAAGTACACGTACTCGTAGTTGAAACGGCGGAACTCGGCGAGTGCTTCGGCGATGTCGGGTGTCATGCCGATTCGGCCGGTGGCGGTGGTGGCGGCCACCATCGCTCGTACGAACGTGCCGAGCTGGCGTGACCGGTCTCGTCCGCATCGTTCGGCCACGATGGCGGGCAGCATGTCGGCGGTGACGATGCCGGCAGCGGCCGCGTCCTCGAAGTCGTGGCACACGTACGCGATCCGGTCGGCCCACGACACGACTTCGCCCTCGGGCGTCAGCGGCGCAGGAAGGCTCCACGAGTGGTTGCGGATGCCGTCCAGAGTTTCGGCGCACAGGTTTAACGGCTGCAAGGTGACGTCAGCGCCCCACGGTGCATGATCGAAGCCGCCCTCGAGGTACGGCGACAGGGCGTCTTCGCTGGCGTGGCCGCCGGGGCCGTGACCGCAGTCGTGGCCGAGCGCCATCGCCTCGACGAGGGGCACGTTGAGGCTCAACGACTCGGCGACCGACCGCGCCACCTGAGCGACCTCGAGGGCATGGGTCATCCGGGTGCGCTGGTGGTCATCCGGGAACACGAAGACCTGTGTCTTGCCCGCCAGGCGCCGAAATGCCGAGTCGTGCAGGATCCGGTCTCGGTCGCGTTCGAAGCACGTCCGGAAGGGATCGGGGGCCTCTTCGATCGCACGCCGCCCGGCACCGAGTGCACGCGTGGCGTTGGTCGCCAAGGTTGCGGCTTCGTGATCCTCGCGGGCTTCACGCGTGCGCACGAACGCATCGCCGACCGTTGCGGTCGAATCGGCGTGAGCGACGACGACGTCGTCGGTGCCGTGGCCGGTCATCGTTGCGGCCCATCGCTCGGCGCGATCCTCGGCCGAATCCGGATAGGGAAGATCGGCCATGGGAAAACGATAGGAGATGGCGTCGCGTCGGGGGCGTTAGCCTCGAAGAAATGTCGCAGTTCGTCGACGAGTGCCAACTGAACGTTCGCGGCGGTGATGGCGGCGCGGGCTGCATCAGCTTCCGGCGTGAGGGTCCCGAGGCGATGGGCGGACCCAACGGCGGTGATGGCGGCAATGGCGGCGACGTCTGGCTGGTTGCCGACCACAACGTGTCGTCGCTGCTGGCATTCCGCGACCATCCGCACCGTCGCGCCGCCGACGGCGTGCACGGCAAGGGCAAGGACATGCACGGTCGTCGCGGCGAGTCGCTCGACATCACGGTGCCGATGGGCACCGTCGTGTTCGACATGTATTCAGGCGACATGCTCGCCGAGTTGGTGAACCACGGCGATCGTTGGCTTGCCGCTGCGGGTGGACGAGGTGGACGAGGCAACGCGAAGTTCCTGTCGAACAAGCGTCGGGCGCCGAGTTTCGCCGAGCAGGGCGAACACGGCGAACAACGCTGGCTGAAGCTCGAACTCCGCCTGATGGCCGATGTCGCTCTCGTGGGGTTCCCCAACGCGGGCAAGTCGACCTTCATCAGCGTGATCTCGGCCGCCAAGCCGAAGATCGCCGACTATCCGTTCACGACCCTCGAGCCGAACCTCGGCGTCGTCCGTGTCGACGATGCAACCGAGTTCGTCGTCGCGGACATCCCGGGTCTGATCGAAGGTGCCAGCGAGGGCAAAGGCCTCGGGCACCGATTCCTGCGCCACATCGAGCGGGCGCGAGTGCTGTGCCTGCTCCTCGACCTGGCCTCGATGGACGGCGTCAGCGCCCAGGAGCAGGAGCGCATCCTGTTACACGAACTGGGCGCCTACCGACCAGATCTGCTGGAACGCCCCCGGGTGGTCGTGGGCACGAAGGCCGACGTCATCCAGCCCGACGAGCTGGCTGCAATGGGGTGGACCGGCTCGATCATGTCGGCGGTCACAGGGCAGGGCGTGTCCGACGTGGTCGGCCAGCTCGCCCGAGAGGTGCACGACGTCCGTCAGAGCATCGAGTGGGAAGAGGGCGTCGTTGTGCTTCGACCCGAGGCCAGCGGTGCTGCCGTCGAACGCGTCGCCGACGGCGAGTTCCGTCTGATCGGGCGCGACGTCGAGCGCGTCGTCGCCCTCAACGACGTGACCACACCGGAGGCGCTGTCGTACATCGACTACCGGCTCGACCGGCTCGGCGTGCCCAAGATGCTGTCCAAGGCCGGAGCCCGCGAGGGCGACATCATCTGGATCGGCGAGTTCAGCTTCGAGTACTCGCCGGATCTCTGAGGACTCGATGCGCGTCGTAGCGAAGATCGGAACCGCGTCGATCACCGACGATCGGGGGGCGATCGACACCGCCGCGGTCGCCAAGCTCTCCGACGAGGTGGCGGCGTTGCGTGGCGACGGCCACGAGGTGATCGTCGTGTCGTCCGGCGCAGTGGCTGCAGGAGTTGCTGCGCTGGGGCTCGCCGCCAGGCCGACGGACATGCAGACGTTGCAGGCGATCTCCGCTGCCGGGCAGAGTCGGCTCGTCGAGGCATACAACCGAGAGCTGGCTCGCCACGATCTCGTCGGGGCCCAGGTGCTGCTCGATCCGCACGACTTCGTCGATCGCACGCAGTACCTCCACGCTCGAAGCACGATCGAACGGCTGTTGGAGCTGGGCTGCGTTCCCGTCGTCAACGAGAACGACGCGATCGCCAACGACGAGCTGCGTTATGGCGACAACGACCGACTCGCGGCGTTGCTCGCCAACAGCATCAATGCGGACGTGCTCGTGCTGCTCACCGACATGGACGGCGTGTACACCGCCGACCCGCGACGTGATCCGACGGCGACGCTGATCCCGCTGGTGCGGGTTGGCGACCCGCTGTTGGCGGTCCGTGCCGAGGCGGGGGGCAGCGGGCGGGGGAGTGGCGGCATGGCGTCGAAGCTCACCGCGGCGCGGATGGCGTCGTGGTCGGGGCTGCGCAGCGTCATCGCCCGCGCAGCGCGTCCCGATGTGCTCGCCGGAGCGGTCTCAGCAGAGTTGGTCGGCACGACGTTCGAGGCGCACGACCGCAGCCTGTCGGCGCGCAAGTTGTGGATCGCGTTCGCGTCAGAGGTGATGGGCGCCATCGAGGTCGACGCAGGCGCCGAGCGAGCTCTGACGGACCGACCGAACAGCCTGCTACCGGCCGGTGTCGTGGCGGTCCGAGGGTCGTTCGCCGAGGGCGAGACCGTCGATCTCGTCGGCCCGGATGGTCGAGCGTTCGCCCGCGGGCTGGCAGCGGTGGACGCCGACACGGCGCGGCGGGTGGTGGGATTGCGCACTGGGGACCTCCCCGCGGGCGTGAACGACGAAGTCGTCCATCGCGACGACCTCGTCGTCCTCCCCACCTGAGCACAGACGTTTGCGTCGAGATCTGGGTGACCCGCCCCACCCCAAACCCGACACAAACGGGATTGGAGGGTGTCAGCGGAGCAGGGGGACGCGGCGGCGCACAGCGTCGAGTTCAGGGGCTCGCAGCAACACGAGCGCCACGAGATACACCCCAGCACCCACGAGGGTGCCCGCCGCGATCCGGACGATCGCGTCGACGCCGGCATTGCCGCCGACCTGCTGACTGACCAGCCACACGGCCTCGGCCATCAGCACGGCGGCGAGGAGCATTCGGGCGATACTCGTCAGCAGGGGCCGCACCGCGAACCCCGGGACCTTGTAGCTGAGGATCTGCATCGACCAGAGTGACGAGATCATGTAGGCGAGGGCGAAGGCCAACCCCAGCCCCAGCACGCCGTAGCGGTCGACGAGCACGATCGCGAGCACGATGTTGATCAGGTTCTCGACGACATTGATCTTGAACGGCGTCTTGGTGTCCTTGTGTGCGTAGAAGCCGCGCAGCAGGAACATGTAGATCGAGAACGCCCCCAGTCCGAGCGCCAAACCGGCGAGAGCTCGCTGCGCCGCGTCGGCGTCTGCGGCACTGAACTCGCCCCGCTGGAGCAGGGCGCCGATGATCGGCTGTCTGAGTACGAAGATCCCGACGCCTGCCGGGATCGTGAACAACGCCGTCATCCGCAGGCCGAGCGACGCTTGGTCGACGAATCCGATCCGGTCACCTCGGGCCACCGATCGTGACATCTCGGGTTGGAAGGTGGTCGCGATCGACACCGCGAGCAGTCCGTGGGGAAGCACGAAGAACGTGAATGCGTTGATGTACGCCGACGCGTCGCTCGAGCCGGGTTCGGCGAGGTTCCTCACCACGAGCAGGGCGATCTGGTTGGCGACGACGAACCCGATCGTCCAGAACGACAGCGACAGCAGCTTGCGGACTGCGGGGTGGCGGAAATCGACGATTGGCCGGAACCGGAAACCGGTACGTGCCATCGCCGGCAGCAACACGATCGCCATCGAGGCGATGCCCAGGGTGGCGCCGAGGCCGAGCGTCCACCGAAGTCGGTCGTCGGTGAGGACCTCGTCGAGCTGCCAGTCGGCCGACCCCGGGTTCGGCAACGAGAGGAGGAAGGCGATGATCACCAGGTTCGGCAGGATGGGGCTCCACGCCGCGGCGAAGAACCGTCGGCGGCTGTTGAGGAACGCGTTGGCCAACCCTGTGAGTCCGTAGAAGAGGATCTGGATCAGGAAGATCCGCGCAAGGGTGGTGCCGACGGAGCGGTACACGTCGGCATCGACCCCGTCGGAGACGTTCACCGAGTACAGCCCGAAGATCAGAGGTGCGGCGAGCACTGCAACGGCGGTGAGCGCGCCCATCAAGACCACCGACACTGTGAGGACGACGTTGGTGGCCTCGTCGTCGTCCTGCTCGACGAACGTCGAGAACAACGGCACCAACGTCGCCGACAACAGCCCGCCGAGCAGCAGGTCGTACACGATGTTCGGTGTCTCGTTGGCGATCAGGTACGCATCGGTGAGCGCGGTCTGTCCGAGCACGTAGCCGAGCACGACGATGCGCAGCAGCCCGGTGATCCGGGAGAGCGCTGTGCCACTGGCAACGACTACGTTGCTCCGCAGCAGCCCACTCATCCGAGCGAACGCTAGCGCTGACGCCCGATCCCCCTGCGGCACCGGTTACATCAGGGGTCTGGCCCCTGATGCAACCGTCCAGGCGAGGAGGGGATGGCGATTGCGGCGCACGCGCGGGCGGTCGGGGTCGGGGAGGGCTCGCAGCTGTGCCAGGACCGGTTCGACCACCTTCGCCCAGCTCGCGTCGTCGACGTCGAACATCGAGGAGTAGATGCGGTTCTCGATGCCCTGGATCTGCTCGGTGACCGTGCTGGGGAACTCGTCCCAGCTCGTGAACCCCTCGTGTTCGAGCGACATCCCACGGATCTGGGCGCCGGCGATCTCATTCTGTCCGAGACGCTCGATGCGCAGCGCTGCGAGTCCGTCCAAGATCGCCCCGATCTGGTCGTCGGTGGCGTATTCGCCGTTCGAGAGGACTGCGATCACGCGACCTCCCGGTCGAACGATGCGGGCCGCTTCGGCCAATGTCGCGATCGGATCGGGCACCAGCTGCAGCACCCACACGAAGTAGGCCGAGTCCAGGCTGTCGTCGGCGATCGGCAGACGGTCGACATCGGCCAGCGCCACGCGTGGGCCGACCCGATCGAGTGCAGCGCGCATCATGGCGTCGCTGAGGTCGAATCCAAGGACGTCGATGCCGTGGCGCCGCAAGCCCCCTGCAATCACGCCGGTGCCGACACCGAGTTCGACCACCCTCGGGGCAACGATCCACGGTGCCAGATCGTCGGCGAAGTTGTCGCCACGTCGCTCGCCCCCGCGGGTCTCGTCGTAGATCGAAGCGACACGGTCGAACGATGTTCCGGGCATGGTCGCACCGTAGAACACCCCAATTGACCCGTGGGTCAAGGCGCCGGATAGCGTCGTCGCCATGACGACCACGGATGCCGGGGCGCCCGGTAGCACCACCAACCGCTTCGAGAGCGTGCAATCGGTGCGCGATGCCCTGCGCGGCGTCAACTACCTCGCCGACGAGGGAATCGCCGGAGTTGCATACCTCGCGGACCGCCTGCAGAAGCCGATCCTCGTCGAGGGCCCGGCCGGCACCGGCAAGACGCAGCTGGCGAAGTCGATCGCCGAGATCACCGACGCTCGTCTGATCCGCCTGCAGTGCTACGAGGGCCTCGACGAGAGCAAAGCCCTCTACGAGTGGAACTACAAGAAGCAGCTCCTGCGCATCCAGACCGAGCGCGGCGAGCAGGGCGAGGACTGGACCGAGATCAAAGACGACATCTTCTCCGACGAGTTTCTGCTCACCCGGCCACTCCTCGAAGCGATCACGGCCACCGATCCGGTCGTGCTGTTGATCGACGAGGTCGACCGTGTCGAGGTCGAGACCGAGGCGCTGCTGCTCGAGATCCTCTCCGACTACCAGGTGTCGATCCCCGAGCTGGGAACGATCACCGCCACGCAGATCCCGCTCGTGTTCCTCACGTCGAACAACACTCGCGAGCTCTCCGAGGCGCTCAAGCGTCGCTGCCTGTACCTGCACGTCGATTACCCGCAGCTCGAACGCGAGAAGGAGATCGTGCTCGCGAAGGTGCCCGACATCACCGAGCACCTGGCTGACCAAGTTGCCCGCATCGTTCGCTCGATCCGCCAGCTCGACCTGAAGAAGGCCCCGAGCGTCTCGGAGACGCTCGACTGGGCACGCACGCTGATGCTGCTCAACATCGACACGATCGACGAGCAGACCGCCAAGGACACACTCAACGTGCTGCTCAAGTACCAGACCGACATCGCCAAGGCGGCGAAGGAACTCTCCGTCGACGAGTGATCGTCTGATGCTCGACCTCCTCAACGGCTTCGTCGTCGAACTCCGCAATGCCGGGCTGCCCGTCAGCCTGACGGAGAATCTCGATGCGATGGAAGCCGTGCAGCACATTCCCATCGAGGACCGCGAGGCGTTCAAGTACGCGCTCGGTGCCACGCTGATCAAGAACCATGCGCACTGGCGCAGCTTCGAGACGGTGTTCGAGGTCTACTTCAGCCTCCGCGGTCCCGAGTACAAGCTGGTCAACGGCGATGACGACACCGACATCGACGAGTTGTGGCGCGAGCTGCAAGAGCAGCAGCAGCAAGAGGGCCAGGGCGGCGCCGGTGGGCTCGACAACTTGACGCCGGAAGAGATCGCCCAGATGCTGATGTCGGCGCTGATGAACGGCGACCAGGGGATGATGCGGGCGATGGCGAAGCAGTCCGTTCAACGCTTCGCCGGAATGGAGCCGGGGCGGCCGGTCGGGGGCACCTACTACCTGTACCGAACGCTGCGGAACCTCGATCTCGACAACATGCTCGAGAAGATGATGGATCAAGCCCGCCACGATGCCGATGGCGATCTGACGTCGCTCGAGGAACGCCTCGAGAAGGAAGAGTTCGAGGATCGCATCGAGAAGTTCAAGGGCGAGATCGAAGCCGAGATCAGGCGTCGACTGGTGGCCGACCGCGGCGCCGAGGCCATGGCCAAGACGCTCCGCAAGCCGCTCCCCGAAGATGTCGAGTTCATGCACGCATCACGCGACGAGATGCAGGCGCTCAAGAAGTCGTTGTACCCGCTGACGCGCAAGCTGGCCGCCCGACTGGCCCGCAAGCGTCGCCACGGCCGCAAGGGCCCGCTCGACTTCCGCAACACCGTGCGGCACTCACTCAGCTACGGCGGCGTTCCGGCCGAGCCGAAGTTCAAGTACCCGCGTCCGGCCAAGCCCGAACTGATCGTCGTCGCCGACATCTCCGGCTCGGTCGCCGCGTTCGCACGCTTCACGCTGATGCTGGTCTACGCAATTCAGAACCAGTTCTCGAAGGTCCGCTCGTTCGTGTTCATCGACGGCATCGACGAGGTCACCGACTACTTCCGTGCCACAGAGGACATCACCGAGGCGATCCACCGCGTCAACACCGAAGCCGACGTCGTGTGGGTCGACGGCCACTCCGACTACGGCCATGCGTTCGAGGTGTTCTGGGAGCGCTATGGCAAGGACATCGGGCCGAAGTCGACAGTGCTCCTGCTCGGTGATGCCCGCAACAACTACCACGCCAGCCAGGCATGGGTGGTCAAGGAGATTGCGCAGAAGGCGCGTCACGTGTACTGGCTGAACCCCGAGCCGCGCAGCTACTGGAACACCGGCGATTCGATCGTCGGCGAGTACGGCACGCACACCGACGGCGTCTACGAGTGTCGCAATCTGCGCCAGCTCGAAGCCTTCGTCGAGAAGCTCGCCTGACGCAGCTCGTCGCCCTCGGCACCCCGAAGTTGATGAGCGAGCACACCAGATCTGCGGGATTCGCTCATCGCTCGGAGGCTGTTCGACGCGATCGATAGCGTGCCGAGCACCGACTCCCCCCGGCAGTCACTTCGATCCGGGAAGGGGCACCATGGCGCATCTCACCGCCGCAGCCCACGAGCACTTCGGACGCCAACACGGCGTCGCCAGCGTCGAGCAACTCCTCGAATCGGGGCTGGGTCGGCGCCAGATCGAACGTTTGCAGCGTGACGGCGCCATCGATCTCCTGCTGCGCGGGGTCTACCGATCGTGCAGCGTCCATCTCGACGAGCTCGGCCGCTGTGCCGCCGTCTGTCTGCTCCGACCCGACCTCGTGGTCGCCGGACCGACCGCCGGTCGCCTCTGGGGATTTCGGCGGCTGCCGTCCGATGCCCGCATCCACGCGATCGGCCCGCCTGCGTGTCAGCCGACGATCGCTGCGTGGGTCCGGGTGTACCGGACGGCGGCGATCCATGACCATGACATCGTTCGACGTCCGGATGGCGTTCGCGTGACCACCCGGCAACGCACGGCGTTCGATCTGGCACGCGCGCTTCGTCCCGATGACCTGCTGTCGGTGATCGAACAGGCCATGCACGACGGGCGGCTCGACGACGGGGACCTCCGTGACGTTGCCATCGACTGGTTGTCGCCGCAGCGGCGTTGGGCGCGGACGTTCCTCCTCCAACTCGATCGGCGCATCGGTGGCGGAGCCGCCGAATCGCATCCGGAGGTCATCGTCGGCGAAGCGCTCGTCGCTGCTGGGGTCGGCGGCCTCGTTCGACAGTTCGAGATCGACCTTCCCGGCTACGGACCCGCGCGTTTCGACCTCGCCGTTCCGAAGCAGCGGCGAGCGATCGAGATCGACATCTTCCCGACGCACGACGAAACCCTCGGCAGGGCAAGCGATCGGCGACGAGATGCGGCGGCGATGGCGATCGGCTGGGTCACCACCCGTCTCGATCGCACGACGTACGAGTCCGACCTCGCACGATGGGCGGCCGAGTTCGTCTCGTCACTCAGTGAGCCGTTCCCGGGCGCGTCCTGACACCCTGACCCCTCGAGGCGATGAGTGAGCACACCAGATCTGCGGGGTTCGCTCATCGCTCATCGCTCATCGGTTTGCGGCCAATCTGCTCGATCTGGGCCTCACCGATGTCGGCGACCTCATGGCGGGATCCGCCCGTGGATCGGCGCCGGCTGCGATGTGGTCGAGCCCGACCACTCACACCCGATCTCCGAGACGACGCAGCCGCGGGTCAGCGGCGGGTCCGACGGGAGATTCGGCCTCGTGCCATGGCGGTCCATTCGCGTGGGAGGTTCGGCAGCGTCGAGAGGGCGAACTCGTCGGCGGCCTGACGGATGATCTCGGCGTGCGAGGGGTAGGGATGCACCATCCCGCAGAGCTTGCGCAGCGTGATGCCGTTGTCGATCGCCATCGTGAGCATCCCGATGAGGTCCGAAGCACCGGGCCCGACGATCGCAGCGCGCAGGATCCGCCCCGTGAATCGCTCGACGTCGATGACGAGGCGGCCATGGGAGATGTCGTCGGTGAAGCCGCGGTCGACATCAGCGTGGTCGACCACGATGCGTCGACGTGACGACTCGGGAATCGCTGCGAGTTCATCGAGCGTCATGCCGACCGAGGCCACCTCGGGCTCGCCGAACACTGCGTTCGGGAGAGCGCCGAGTCGGCCCACTTTGGGGAGCTTCGGCAGGGCGATCGCCCGCACCGCCCGGCGCCCGGCCGCGCCCGCTCCGTGGGTGGTGAGGGTGGCACCGGTGACGTCTCCGACCGCCCAGATCCCGTCGACCGACGAGCGACGCCCAGCCGCGCACGAGGTGGATTCGGTCGTTGCCGGCCATCTCGTCGTGCTCACGGCTGGCGAGATCGTCTCGCTTCGCCCGAGTCCATGCGAGTGGTTCGTCGATGCCCGTGCGAGCGGCGTGGAGCAAGGTCTTCGACGGGATGCATCCGACGTTGGTGCAGTCTCCGCCAACCCGACCCCCTCGATCAGGACGACGTCGAGGCCGAACCCTGCCAGGCCGATCGCCAGCGTGAGGCCGCCGGATCCCGCGCCGATCACCGCCGCTCGGTAGGTGCGAGTGGGGTCGTGGCCGATCATGCGGTCGTCCCTTCGGCGATGGTGGGCTGCCGCCGTCGGAGCATTCGAGCCACGCCCAGGCTCACGACGAAGATCAGCACACCAGCGATGAGTGCGATCGAGTCGATTCCATCGACCCCTTGGTCGACTCGGTCCAGTGAGGAGCCGACCAACACGAACGAGACCGTGCCGGGCAACGAGCCGAGAGCCGTAGCGAACAGAAAGGGCAACCACCGCAAGCGGAGGATGCCTGCGAGATAGCTGACGAGGTCGTACGGCACGAACAGCAGGCGCATGATCAGCACGGTTTCGAAGCTGTTGTCGCGCATGCGCGTGGCCCATCGGTGGGCCAACGACGCGTTGTCGGTCGTCGACTCGACGTTGCCGGGCGGCCGACCGAGCAGTCGCCCGATGCCGTAGGCGACCATCGCGGAAGCGTTCGCCGCAACGACGACGACGAGCACGCCGACGACGGGCCCGAACAGGATGCCGCCGACGACGGTGAGCACGGACGCCGGAAACAGCACGATCGGTCGGGCGAGGTAGACCAGGACATAGGCAAAGATGCCCCACCACGATCCACCGATCGTGTCGATGAAGTGTTGCGCGCTCTCGACCGTCGTGCGTTCCGTTGACGTCTGGTGGATCTGCCATGCGACGATCGCACCGAGCCAGATGGCGACGACGATCGCTCGCTGCAGCCAGATCATCGATCGCTTCGACCGGTCGACGTCGATTCCGACGACGCTCATACGAGCACCGTCCTCGCCCACCACAGTCGTTCGACTGTCGTGACGGCGACTGCCGCCGCCATCACCGCGAGCACACGAGTGGCGCCGCCCGACCAGGCCAACGCGACTGTGAAGAACACGATGGTCTCGGTGCCTTCGACGAGGCCGCGCGGCATGATCGTGCTCGTCGGTGCACCTGTTCGACTCGATCCCTGCGCTCGCTTCTCGAGGAGCGCCGCAAGATACGTCCACGACACTGCATTCACGTAGAAGGACGCAAGAAGGAGCGCGACGGTGATCCACGCCGTTCTCGTATCGAGGCCAGCGGCAATTCCGATCGGGATCAACGCGTAGCCGACGGTGTCGGCCACGATGTCGACGAGCCCGCCGCGGTCGCTGGCGGTGCCCTGATGGCGGGCGACGGCCCCATCGAGACCGTCGATGAGCCGACTCAGCAGCCAGAGGATCACGGCGACGAGGGCGAGCTGACGCCACGCTGCGACGGCAGCTCCGAGTGCAGCAGCCAAGGACACCGCGGTGAGTGCCAGCGGTGGCGCGCTGCCGACGACGTCACGCGCCAGAGGCGCCAGCAGGCGGTCCTTCACTGGGCGCAGCCGTTCGTCGAACACTGCCGCGCTGCAACCGGCCTTCGACACCCCGCCTTCCCGATGGCGGCCCTGTTTCGCGTTTGGTCAGGGTTCCAGCATGCGACCGCGAAGCGCCGCCCGGGTTCGCTCGACGGTGGTGGCGACAGGGAGCATCGCACCGGCGGCGCGACAGGAAGCCGCTCGGTCGGCACCGAGCTGGGTGTCGATGGACACACGGGTGTCCAACACCAGGTCGCGCAAGGTCACCATCAGCGGCGGAGCGCCGACGGCGCTGTGTGCCTCGATCGAACCCAGTACCTCGGCGGCCACCTCGGGCTGGCCGATCCGGTCGAGCGCGAGCACGCAGCGCATCAGGGTGTGCCACTGCTGGGCCCACTCGCCCGTTCGATACCACAGGTCGACCTGCTCGGCGAGCTCCTCGCACCCCGACTCCACGTCGCCATGAGAGACCCGGAGCGCACCGATCTCGGTCCGAGCGAAGGCGCTCATCCACCGATTCCCCACCGAGCGCGCCAGACGGTCGCCGTGAGCGAAGGCACTCAGGGCATGCGCGTCGTCGCCATGAATCGAGAACCCCTCCGCCACCCAGGAACACGCGAGATCAGTGATGCCGCCCGTCAATTCGGCTGCTCTGCGGGCCAACTGGCTCAGCCGATGACCCTCGTCGTAGTCGCCGCACGAGCTCGCCGCGACCGATGCCATGTAGAACGCATGGGCGCGACGCGAATGGTTGCCCGAGGCCTCGGCCAGCTCGATCAGGTCGGCGTTCTCGGCAATGCCCCGATCAGGCTCGCCGATCGCGTAGTACACGTTCGCCCGCACTCGCTCGGCCAACCCGACCGGCTCGACGCCGAGTGCCCGCTCGGCCGCCTTGGCACTGCCGGCCAGGTCCAACGAGTGACCGAACTCGCCACGGCAGAAGGCGCCATAAGCCCGCACGCTCAGCACCACCGGATATGCCGGGTGATCGCAGCCACCGGGCATCTCCGACATCGCATCTGCCCAGGTGAAGACTTCGTAGTGGAGCGTTCGCATTCCGTACTCGCGCATCGCGCATGCCAGTCCGAATGCCGTGTCGACGTCGCCGATCTCCACCGAGAAGCGCTGCGCCGCGCGGAGATCGGCGAACGATGCGTCGGCACGAGCCACCGCCCCGCCTTCGTCGGCTGAGTCGAGGCCTGTCTCGATCGCTGCGGCCGCACCGGCGAACTGCCGCGCATGCGTGGAGTACAGCGTCACACTGCGCTCGTCATCGAGACGACTCCGGCCGTACTCGCGCAGGGTTTCGAGCATCTCGTAGCGCGTGCCGCCACTGGCTGCGCGTCGCACCGCGAGCATCGACCGTTCGGTGAGCCTCGTGAGGACATCGAGGACGTCGTCATCACCGTCGGAGATCGACTCGGCGGCGGCCAGGTCGAATTGCCCAGCAAACACCGCCAGCGAGGCGAAGACCCGCTTCTCATCGTCGTCGAGCAGTTCGTATGACCACCCGATCGCGTCCTGCAATGTCCGGTGGCGCGGGTCGGCCCCGCGCCGGATCCCCTTCAGCAATCGGAAGCGTTCGTCGAGTCGGCTGGCGATCTCGTGGACGTCGATGGCCTTCGCCCGCGACGCGGCCAACTCCAGCGCGAGCGGGATGCCGTCGAGCCGCCGGCAGATCTCGACAACGGCAGACGCGTTGTGTTCGGTCAACTCGAAGCCTGGGTCGGCCGCCTGCGCTCGTTCGAGAAAAAGTGCCACGGCGGGAATCTCGGCGAGGTCGGCGAACGGGGTCGTCTCGAGATCGTCGACCGGCAACGGCGCCACCGGTCGGACGTGCTCGCCCATCACCGCCAACGGCTCGCGACTCGTCGCCACGATGGAAACGAGAGGGGCCGCACTGAGGATCCGCTCGGCCAGATCGGCGATCGGCTCGACGAGGTGCTCGCAGTTGTCGAGCAACAGCAGCGCGTTGCGGGCCCGGAGAACGCCGACAATCGCGTCCTCGATCGACAGACCCAAGCCGGTGTTCACTCCGAGCGCTCCCGCAACCGACGCGAACGCCGCGGCGCGGTCGTCGACCGTCACCAACTCGACGACGAAGACGCCGTCGGCGTAGTCGGACGCGACTGCCCTGGCCAGTTCCATCCCGAGCGACGTCTTGCCCACACCTGCGCTTCCGACGAGTGTGATCAGCCGGCTCTCGCCGAGTTCATCGACCAACGCGGCCAGGAACTCATCGCGGCCGATGAGCCCTTGCAGCGCGATTGGCAGTTCGTGCGCCGGCTCGTCGGCGCCGGCGCCGCTGTTGCGCTCGTCGGACTGCGACCCTGCATCGATGATCCGGACTGCGGCGACGAACTCGTAGCCCTTGCCGTGCACGGTGCGTATCACCGCCTGACGGGTTCCGTCGTCACCAACCGCTCGCCGCGCCGACTTCAGCCGCGATGTGAGCGCCGACTCGCTGACGAACCGATCACCCCATATCTCGTCGAGGAGCTCTTCCTTGCGCACGACCTCGCCGTGGCGTTCGGCCAGGTACTGCAGGACATCGAACACCTGCGGCTCGACCGGCACCTCGGTGCCACCACGGCGCAGCACGACCCGATCGAGGTCGAGTTCGCAGTCGTTGAATTCGATGATCATCCGGACACCCCCCGACGGCGAACCGTGTCCGTTCACCGACCTGTCGCACGAGCTTGCCACGTTCGACCCCGGCGACGCGCCGGTGCTGGGTCACACTCGGCAGGCGGTGGTCGCGAGATGGCCGACCAGATGCGTCGCGACGTCGTCGGCGTCGGGGCCGACGCCGTCGAGGAAGCTCGACTTGCGGCGACGGAGGAACGGCAACCCCAACACGTACATTCCTGGCACAGGAAGGACACCACCGTCGTGTACGAGTCGTCCTTTTCGGTCGAGGAGACGCGGATCGAGCCAGGGGTAGGTCGGTCGGAACCCGGTGGCCCACACGACAGTGCCGATCGGGCGCAGATCGGCCTCCAACACCGGCGTGCCGACCGCCGTCGGGGCGGGCCGCGACGGCTCGGCGAGTTCGCCGTCGAGCCCGTGGGCCGTGGCGTACTCGTCGCAGAGGTCGAGCAGCCGACCCTGCTTGAGGTCGGCGGACGCGCACATGTTGGCGAACGAACCCGAGAACTGGGCCCGGTGCCCGCTGCCCCCGACGAGGCGACCGACGAGCCGGGCCCCGTTGGCGGCTGCGGCGTTCAGGTCGAGATCACGGCGTTCCGGCGTGCCGACCAGCTGCAGCGACGGCAGTCGGCGCGCGCGGCCGATGTCGGGAACCTCGTCGTATCGCTCGTCGAGTTGACCGACGGCATCCATCCACCAATGAATGTCCATTCCCCGATACGTCCGCGGCAGGCGAACGTGATCGCCCACGGCGAGCGTCACCTCGCGGCCCGCACGGCTGAGTTCGTCGGCGATCTGCAGCCCGGACGCCGATGCCCCCACGACCAGCACGCCCCCGTCGGCGAGCTGACCGGGGTTTCGGTAGTGGATCGGCGACACGTGGTCGAGATGATCGGGCAGGTCGCGCGCGACCGCCGGGATGTGCGGATCGCTACAGGCACCCGTGGCCAGTACCACTGCACGGGCCCGCCACGTGCCGTCGTCGGTGGCGACGGTGTGCGCCGACTCGGACGACTCGATGTTCAGCACGCTCGTGGCGGGCCGCACCGGTGCGTCGAACGCGCGTCGATAGTCGTCGAGGTGGGCAGCCACCTCGAGCGCGGTCATGTAGCCGTCGGGATCGTCGCCCCGGTATGGCCAACCAGGCAGCCGGCTCAGCCAGTTGGGCGTGAGCAACCGGAGGGAGTCCCAACGCTGCGTCCTCCACGAGTTCGCCGTGTGGCCGCGTTCGAGCACGACATGATCGACGGATCGGCGGGTCAGGCAGTGGCTCATCGCCAGGCCCGCCTGCCCGCCGCCGATCACGACGACGTCGATGGTTCGCGGTGTGGTCATGGGACTCACTCCGGTACTCGATGCCAGCCGATCAGTTGACCGAGACGACGATCGACGTCGGGTTGGCGATGACATCGAACGCAGCGGACCGCTTCTGGGACTGTGCGACGATGCCCTCGAGCTCGGCCTTGGTGGCATCGGCGTCGATGTCGTAGTGGACTTGGATCGTCGAGAACCCGTTGCGGACATCGCTGTCGATGCCCAGGATCCCGGCGAGATCCATGTTCGCCTCCACGCTCGCCTTGACCGAGCGGAGCTGCACGCCGCGATGGGTGGCCACCGACGCAACGCCGGCGGTCAGGCAGCCGGCCAAGCCGATCAGCAGCATTTCCGGTGGGGTCGGACCGTTGTCCGCTGAGGCGAAGAGCTCCGGGTGGTCGGTGTCGGCCGAGTACGGCTGGCGGTGGGTCTGCTCGCCGCCGGCACCGCTGAACTTCTCGACGGTCGTGCGGCTGTGTGTTCCGTTGACCCATTCGCAGTCGGCGCGCCATGTGAACTGCGCGAGTTCCGGCATCTCGGTCATGTGATCCCGGGCGCCGAGCAGGGCTTCGACGTTGACGCCGTTGTCGACGGCGGGGGTTTCGGTGCTGTTTTCGGTGATGGTCATGGTGGTTGCTCCTTCTGTCCGGACGAGATCGGTGCCCCGTGCCGGGTTGATGTGGTGTGACGGTCACCACCGTGACGGAATGCTCGAGCCGATGCTTGGAGACGAGGTGGAGATGGCCAGGAGAGGGATCTCCATCCGCTCTCCAAGACCTGACGGGCCGACATCGTCACGATGGGACACATGACTGTTGACGACACAGAACTCGAGGCCACCGACCACGACCATCCAGACGAGTCGCCGGATGGCCACGACTGGGAGGTGGCCGGAAGCGCCTGGGGGAGACGGGCACGCGACTGGGCCTGCCTCTTCGAGCCGTACGCCATCGACGTCATCGAAGCGATCTTCCGTCGCGTCGGCGTCGACGAGGGCGCATCGATGCTCGACATCGCCTGCGGATCCGGTCTTGCCGTCCGGTACGCCGACGCGATGGGTGCTGCCGCCGCAGGGATCGACGCAGCGGCGCCCCTTGTCGAGATCGCTCGAGATCGCGCTCCCGATGCCGACCTCCGCATCGGCAACATGTTCGAGTTGCCGTGGAGCGACGACTCGTTTGATGCCGTCACATCGATCAATGGGGTGTGGGGAGGGTGCGAGGGAGCGCTGACGGAAGCCCATCGAGTGTTGAAGCCGGGCGGCCGCATAGGGATCAGCTTCTGGGGCAACGGGCACCTCGACCTGCGAGCCTGTTTCCTTGCGTTCGCGCTCAATGCGCCGGAGGCTCATCTCGACGGCATGCGTCGCACGAATGGCATCGCCCGGCCCGGCGTGGCCGAGACGATGCTGGAGTCGACCGGCTTCGAGGTCCTCGAGCGAGGCGGCCGGACGTCGACCCTCGAGTGGCCCGACGCTGACACCGCGTGGCGGGCGATCTCGAGCATCGGCCCCGCCGTACCGGCGCTCGAGAACGTCGGCGCCGACGTACTGCAACCCCAGGTGATGAAGGCCGTCGAAGGGTTGAAGGACCGCCACGGCATCTATCGGTTCTGCAACGACCACCAGTTCGTGATCGCCCGCAAGCCAGGCTGAGCGGAGGTCCGGTTGCCGGCATCAGCTCCACAGCGTGACGTGGACGCGCGGCCGGAAGCGGCGCACATTCGCCCCGCTCCCGGTGAGCATCGCCTGAGTCGCCCGCGGCGTCGAGACGAATCGCACCAGCTCGCTCGCCAGCGGATTCGGTGTCTGTTGTCGAAGCACATAGGTCGCATAGACGCCCTCGATCATCGACCTGGGTGCTTGGACCCGCACGAGTCGGCCGTCGCCGAGCTCCGCTGCCAACGTGTGCATCGGACACAACGCAACGCCGTGCCCGCCTCTCGCTTCGGCCAGCGCTGCAGCGTGGTTCTGGAAGATCCGCTGACGCTGCTCGGAGACGCCGAGATGCTGCAGCATGCGCGAGGTGCTGCTCGACGGGTCGACCGCTGAGGGCCCCAGCAGCCACGTGTGCGCCCCGAGGTCTCTCGAGCCGATCGTGGTGGCCAACGGGTGCTCGACGCCGACGACGGCCACGATCTGGTACCGGAGGAACTCCTTGCTCGTGATGCCCTCGCGCTGTCTGCGTGACGCGGGCCCAATCGCGACGTCGATCGCTCGCGCCACCAGCAACCGGTCGAAGTCGGCGGGAGCGCAGACGCTCATCTCCACCTCGAGGTCGTCGGCGCGAGTGGAGAACAACTCGATCAGTCCGGGCGCTGCGTACTCGCCGAACAACGATGACACTGCGATCCGCAGAAGACGTTGCCCGTCGGCGGCCGCTCGAACCTCGCGTCGAGTCTGGTCCTGGAGACCGAGGAGTTCGACGGCCCGTGATGCAAGTCGCAGCCCTCCGGGTGTGAAGCTGAGCCCGGCAGCCGACCGACGGAACAACTCGTCGCCGAGTTCCTTGCGCAGTGCCGCAACGTGTCCCGAGACGGCGGCTTCGGTCACCCCGAGCTCGGCCGCGGCAGCCTTCGAGCTGCCGTGGCGGGCGACAGCGGCGAACGTTCGGAGCTGCGCCGGCGTCATCAGCACGGCAAGTTAACCATTTACTGAAGTCCGCGTTGACTCGGAGAGCCCAACCGGCAAGAGTGCTGGAGGGGACAACAACCGAAGGGGGCACCATGCAGGTACCAGCACCGTTCGAGTACGAGCGGGCGACCAGCGTCGACCATGCGATTGCATTGATGGAACGGCTGGGGAGCGAGGCACGGATCGTCGCAGGGGGCCACAGCCTGCTGCCGATGATGAAGCTCAGGCTCGCCAACCCGGAGTACCTGATCGACATCAATGACCTCGGCGCCGAACTGTCGTACATGCGATTCACCGACAACGAGGTTCGCATCGGTGCGCTCACCCGCCACCGCGAGCTGCTCGACAGCGACGAACTCGCACGGGTGCTCCCGATCTTTCGTGACGCCGAGAAGGTCATCGCGGACCCCGTGGTGCGCAACCGCGGCACACTCGGCGGTTCGCTGTGCCAGGCCGACCCGTCCGAAGACCTGTCGGCTGTCTGCGATGCCGTCGAGGCGCAGTGCGTGATCCGCAACGGGTCGGGAGAACGCGTCGTGTCGATGCACGACTTCCACCGCGGCCCATACGAGACCGCTGTCGGCGACGGCGAGATGCTCACCGAGGTGCGGATCCCCATCAGGCCCAACTCGTCGAGCGCGTACCACAAGGTCGAGCGTCGAGCCGGCGACTGGGCAGTCGCATCCGCGGGTGCCGCAGTCACGATGAACGGTGACGTGATCGCCGACGGCCGCGTGGGCCTCTGTGCCGTCGGCCCCAACCTCACGAACATCGAACCGATCTCCGCAGCGCTGCGCGGCCAACCGCCGTCGGAGGAGCTGTACGCACTCGTCGGACAGATCGCTGCCGACAACTGTTCACCCGCCGAGGACACGCGCGGAACGGTCGCCTACAAGACCCACCTCGCAAAGGAACTCACGATCCGTTCGCTCCGCAAAGCCGTCGAACGCGCCACCGCCTGAGCAGGCACGAAAGGGACCCAGACATGGACGTCACGATGAACATCAACGGCGACGAAGTCACGAGTGACATCGAGCCGCGCACACTGCTCGTGCACTACCTGCGCGACCACCTCGGCATGACCGGCACCCACTGGGGCTGCGACACCAGCAACTGCGGAACCTGCGTGGTGTGGGTCGACGGCGAGCCGGTGAAGAGTTGCACCACGCTCGCTGCGATGGCCGGCGGGCACGAGGTGCGTACCGTCGAAGGCCTCGAGGTGGAGGGCGAACTCGATCCCGTGCAGGAGGGGTTCATCCAGTGCCACGGCCTGCAGTGTGGATTCTGCACGCCCGGCATGATGATGACCGCTCGAGCGCTCATCGACCGCAACTCCGACCCCACCGACGACGAGATCCGCGAAGCCATCAGCGGCCAGATCTGCCGCTGTACCGGCTACGCCACCATCGTCCGCTCGATCCAGTGGGCCGCCGCCAAGGAACGCGAACAAGCCGTCACACTCAGCCCCACCGGGAGCGCATCATGACCATCACC